>OGIZ01000133.1_pt1 | contig 66063 bp, 55 predicted proteins | sample 1571911 | NCBI WGS metagenome assembly OGIZ01 (sample SAMEA2582108, study PRJEB24529) | metagenome | biome: Human gut stool | place: China | collected 2011 | reverse complement strand
GTGTATGTTGACTCTCCGGCAAACGTAGAGGCAGAGGCAACCTTCTCCACAGACAACGAGGCAGCTGGTAAGACAGCAGGCGATGAGATGATCAAGGCTCTCGAGGCAGCAGGCATCACATCCGGTAAGATCGGTATCGTAAACGTAAACGCAGCAACAGATTCCACAGTTAAGAGAGAAGCTGGTTTCCGCTCCGCATTTGAAGGAAAAGGCTATGAGCTTATGGAGACCCAGTACGGCGAAGGCGATGCAGCGAAGTCCCAGACGATTGCTGAGAACTACATCACACAGGGCGTTGTCGGCATCTTCGGCTGCAACGAAGGTTCCACAACCGGTACCGGTAATGCCATCAAGGCATCCGGAAAGACAGACATCGTAGGCGTAGGCTTCGATAAATCCGATGCGATCATGAACCTCATCAACGATGGATATCTCCTCTGCACCATGGCTCAGAACCCGGATGTCATGGGTAAAGAGGGCGTAAAGGCAGCTGTCAGAGCATTAGAGGGAGAAGAACTCGGCGGCGCTGTAAGCGATACTGGTGTATCCGTTCTGAAGAAGAACTAATTAAGAACTGTAAAAAGGAAGATCCATCTATCAAAGGAAGAACCCTGAGTTGGTGAACCCAGTCCGGAAAAACTGAATGACAGGAAGAGTGCTGGTCTGGAAAAATAAACTGGAAACCGGCACGAAAATGAATTAAAATAACGGTAGCTTCCGCGCGACGGACAGTTACTGAAACATGTAACGCAATGGAACGCCGGACCGCAAGGATCGGCGTTCCTGCATATAAGGGACAGGAGGACATTTGTATGAAACGCAGTGAGATCAACGCGGCTTTAAAAGAGATGGAACAGATGATCAGGGAGTATCGTTTTGCGATCCCGCCGTTCTGTAATTTCACCCCGGAAGAGTGGAAGGAAAAAGGCCATGATTACGATGAGATCCGTGACAATATGTTAGGCTGGGATATCACAGACTACGGTCTCGGTGATTTTGATAAAGTCGGGTTCTCCCTGATCACGATCCGGAACGGAAACCTGAAAATGAAGGACAAATATACAAAATCCTACGCGGAAAAACTCCTGTATATCAAAGAAGGACAGTACTCCCCGATGCACTTCCACTGGTCAAAGATGGAGGACATCATCAACCGCGGCGGCGGAAATGTCCTGATCCGTGTATACAATTCCACGAAGGATGAGGATCTCGATAAAGTGAACGATGTCCATGTCCATGTTGACGGAAGAGAAATGGTTGTTCCGGCGGGCACTCAGGTGCGCCTGACTCCCGGTGAGAGCATTTCCATCTACCCGTACATGTACCATGATTTCGAGGTGGAAGAGGGAACCGGTCCGGTCCTTTTGGGAGAAGTCAGCCAGTGCAACGACGATAACGTGGATAACCGTTTCTACGAGAAGATGGGAAGATTCCCGGAGATCGAGGAGGATGAAGCACCGTATCGTCTGCTGTGCAACGAATATCCGGAGGCAAAATAGATGGTAGATCAGAGAACACTGATGGCGGTCTGCGGTCATATGGATCAGGTCGCCGGAGTCCGTCAGATGAAATTTCAGGACGGGCGGGCAGCGGGACTTCGCTGTGCGATGATCCATAATGGACCGCTGGAGCTTCCGCTGATGCTCGATAAATGCCTGGACCCGGCCTGGATCCGGTATAAGGGGATCAACTTAAGTCTCCTCACAAAGCCGGGACTTCAGGGGCGGAATCCCTACGATACCGCGGGGGACGAGGCGGTGCGCTCCATCATGGGCGGCGCGATGTTCACCTGCGGTCTTGGAAATGTCCACGGAAACCGGGTGGTGGACGGTGTGGAATATCCGGTTCACGGACGGATGAGAACAACTCCCGCGGAAAAGATCTCCATGGACGCGTTCTGGGAGAACGGGGAGTATAAGATTTTGGTGTCCGGGGAGATGCGGGAGGCACAGATCTTTGGTGAAAACCTGATACTCAGACGAACGATTGAGACGACTTACGGCAGCCGGGAGATCGTATTCACGGACGAGATCGAAAATCAGGGCTTTGAGAACCAGCCGCTCTGCTTTCTCTATCACTGCAATGCCGGATATCCGTTTCTGGTGCCGGGGCTGCGGGTCGTGATGCCATCGATCTTCTGCAGCCCGAGAGATGCGGACGCAAAGGCGGGCGAGGCGGACTGGAATGTGATGGATGAGCCGAGGGACCATGCACCGGAGCAGGTATTCCAGCATGAGCTGGCAGCAGATCATAATGGAAATACGTTTGCGGCGTTTGTGAATGACGAGCTGCAGATCGGTCTCTGTATCCGTTTTGAAAAATCGGCGATCCCGTACCTGACCCAGTGGAAGAGCCTGGCATCCGGGGATTTTGCTATGGCGCTGGAGCCGACAAACTGTGGGTTTGATGGCCGCGCCGGGGCGACGGAAATTCTAAAGCCCTTTGAAAAGCATGTAAACCGGATCCGATTCCAGATCCTGGACGGAGAAGACGAAATTGAATTACTGGAACATGAGTGCAGGGAGGTATTGGAATGTACGATGTGATCGCTCTTGGTGAGCTTCTGATCGATTTTGCGGCAAAGGAGACGGATGTGGATGGATATCCGACTATGAAGGCGAATCCGGGCGGTGCGCCGGGAAATTTCCTTGCAGCGTTAAATAAATATGGAATGAAGACGGCATTTCTCGGAAAAGTCGGGGATGACGCTTTTGGCAAACTGCTGGTAAAGACGTTTGAGAAAGCCGGAATTGAGACAAAGGGGATATTGACAGATCCGTCTGTGTTTACGACACTGGCATTTGTGACTTTTTCGCCGGAAGGTGACCGTTCCTTCAGCTTCGCGAGAAAGCCAGGAGCGGATACGAGACTGAGCTTTGAGGAGATCGATCTTACCATGATCGATGAGGCATCGGTGTTTCACTTTGGAACCCTGAGTCTTACCGATGATCCGGTCCGCACGGCGACGAAAAAGTGTGTGGAATATGCGAAAGAGCATGGAAAGCTCATTACTTTTGATCCAAACTTAAGACTTCCGCTCTGGGAGACAACGGACGCGGCGAAAGAGCAGATCTTATGGGGGCTGGCCCATGCGGATGTTGTGAAGATCAGCGATGAGGAGGTGGAATTCCTCTGGGGGATCACGGACGAGAAGGAGGCGGCAGAGAAGCTTCTCGACGAGTTTGGAATCCGCCTCGCGATGATCACGATGGGACCGAAGGGGGCGTATCTGGCAAACCAGAACGGCGCTGCATACGCAAAGTGCCCGGAGGTAAAACCGATCGATACGACAGGAGCCGGGGATATCTTCGGAGGAAGCGCGGTGTCCAGACTATTAAAGAACGGAAAAGCGCCGGAAGAGCTCAGCACGGAAGAACTTGGATTTATCGGTCAGTTCGCCTGCACGGCGGCAAGCATCTCCACGACACAGTCGGGCGGGATCCCGAGTATTCCGGAGGAAGCGGCGGTTCTGGACCGGATGTAAAGAAAGACAAATTCGGCTTTTTATTGAAATTCTGCTGTACACATCTTCGAAATCCCGATATAATTCAAATGTCAGGGCAGCAGGTCCAGACGGGTAGGCTGCAATGACGGTATTATGAAGATCGATCGATTATCTGGAGGGTGTTATGACAGACACAAAGGACAAGAAGAGAGAAAAACTTGGAATTCTCTGCTGCACGGCGGGGGCGACGAGTTGGGGACTTTCAGGAACCTGCAGTGAGGCGCTGTTTTCCCAGTACCCGGTAGATACGACATGGGTGACGGCGGTGAGAATGACATCAGCGGGGATCATATTGCTGTTTCTTGCGTTTGCGAAGCACAGTCTGAATTTGAAAGAACTTGGAAAAGACAAAAAAGGGCTTATAGAGATCGTTCTGTTTGCCATTGCGGGTCTGGCGCTCTGCCAGTACGCGTACCTCAGCGCCATCAAATGGACGAATTCCGGAACCGCAACGGTGATCCAGAATCTATCCATTGTATTTATCGCAGTCTATGTCTGCCTGACCACAAGGACAGCACCGGATAAACGGACCGTAATCTGTATTTTTCTGGCGCTGTTTGGTGTCTGGCTTCTCGCCACTGGCGGAAAGCCCGGAAACATGGAGCTAACACCGAGGGGGCTCTTCTGGGGACTCATGGCCGGAATCGGCGCGGCAAGCTACTCTCTGCTTTCCAGAGCACCGGTAAAACATCGTGGAAGTATCCCTGTGTCCGGAATGGGGATGTTCATCGGCGGGATCGCTCTGTCCCTGATCGCCCAGAGCTGGAGGATCCCGGCAAGTCTGGACGGACGGGCGATGCTCTATATGGCGGTGATCGTCCTGCTTGGGACTGTCGGTGCGTTTACGTTATTCCTCCAGGGGATCGCTCTGGTAGGCCCCGTAAAAGCGGCACTCCTGTCCTGCATGGAACCTTTGACTGCGGCAACCTTGTCTGTCGTCTGGCTGCACTCCAGCTTTTCTCCGACAGATCTGATCGGGTTTGCGTGTATTCTTGCAACGGTAGTGCTGATGAGATAGAAAAAAATTACGGGCTTTTCCCGGATAGCTGTGTAGTCCTGTTATCGCGGACGTTGAGGATCAGGACAGCAGACAGCCGGAACATTTTACATGTTTTAACCGTATTTCCCCACCTTTATTTTGCCAGATTTTTACTTTACAATTCCTATAAAAAAATGTTATACTGCTGTGTGCGGAAAAAGATATCTGTGCGCAGCAGTTTCCTTTTTTCGCAGAGAATATTTAAAACCAAGAAATTTTACGGAGGTGAATTGCATGGATAGTTGCGATAGTACAGGGCGAAGTACGAAATGCGGTGTGGCATACAGAGAGACGCAGGATGCGGCTATCGGTGCAGTGACAGAAAATCTCCGGTAGCTGGATTCCATATTGAGATGTCTCGAGAACACCGCAAGGGAACGGCCTGTCCATCACAGCGATGTATGGTTGGACCCCGCCAGGAATGATCCTGGGCGGTGTTCTTTTTGTTGCCGAAATTAGGCAATTCGATCAGGAGGCGCGAAGATACGCACAGTCCTGATGATAAAAAGTAACTGGACGGATAAAGGACAGTTACAACGGAAAAGGAGGCAGAAATGGAAACAGAAGTTTTAAAAGAACAACATTATGTGGAAGAACTGGTCGAGATCATCCGAAGCGGACTTCCGAAAGAGGAGCTGATCGACCGGTTATCCGATTATCATGATAACGATATCGCGGATGCGCTCACAAAGCTGACGCCGGATGAGAGACGGGAATTATACCCGCTGATCGGTGTGGAGCGCGTTGCGGAGATCTTCGCATATTTGGATGATGCGGAGCCATATTTAAAAGAACTCCCGATCGAGAGTGCTGCAAAGATCGTCTCCGAGATGGACTCCGACGATGCGGTCGATGTCCTCGAAGAGATGGATGCGACGACGAAACACAAGATCGTCGGCATGCTGGATAAGGAAGCAAGCGATGACGTCAGACTCCTGTTCTCATACGATGATGATGAGATCGGTAGCCGCATGACGACCAACTTCATCATGATCCACAATAACCTGACGATCCGTCAGGCGATGCGGGAACTGATCGAGCAGGCAGGGGAAAACGACAATATCTCCACGATCTATGTGATCGATGACGAGGATAAATTTTACGGTGCGATCGATCTGAAGGACCTGATCATCGCAAGAGAGTATACAGACCTTGAGGACCTGATCAGCCACTCGTATCCGTATGTCAAGGATCATGAAAAGGTTGCGGACTGTATCGAGCAGATCAAGGATTACGCCGAGGATTCCATCCCGGTACTGCAGGAAGACGGAACGATCGCCGGTATCATCACATCCCAGGATATCGTTGAGGCCGTGGATGATGAGATGGGCGAAGATTACGCGAAATTAGCTGGTTTGACTGCGGAGGAGGATCTGAACGAGAAGCTGGCGGAGAGCGTGAAAAAGAGACTTCCGTGGCTGGTCATTCTGTTATTCCTGGGCATGGTAGTATCTTCCGTTGTGGGCGCTTTTGAGTCTGTCGTTGCCGTGATCCCGATCGTCATGTGTTTCCAGTCCCTGATCCTCGACATGGCAGGAAACGTCGGAACACAGTCTCTGGCTGTTACGATCCGTGTGCTTATGGATGAGGAACTGACCGCAAAGCAGAAGCTTATGCTTGTTGTGAAAGAGATGAAGATCGGCTTCGTGAACGGACTGTTTCTTGGAGTTATGGCGTGGCTTTTCCTCGGAATCTATATCTGCGTGATCAAGGGATATCCGATCCACCATGCGCTGCTTGTCTCCGGCTGTGTCGGAATCGCGCTTGTGACAGCGATGGTGATCTCCAGTATGGTCGGCACACTGATCCCGATGTTCTTCAAGAAGATCAATGTAGACCCGGCGGTTGCGTCCGGCCCGCTGATCACGACAGTGAACGACCTTGTCGCAATTGTGGTTTATTATGGACTGGCGATGCTGTTTCTGGTTGATCTGCTGCACGTGACGGGCTGATATCAGATGAAATAAAAATGCGAATAAATATAAAAAAATGGGCGATCCTAAGGATATCAGGATGGTCCATTTTTTATGCAACAGGAAATTCCGAGGAATTCTCTGTTACATAAAAAAGCACACTCTTTTCTATTCCGGGGATTGCCGATAAATTTATGGTAACGACAACTTTTTTCAATTGGATGTTTTGGCATACGATCCTCTTGAACTGAAAATGATGCTATGATAAAATCATGATGGTTAGAAAAAACTAACCGAAATACTGGCTGGCATTTCCTAAACATGTGCAGGTGGTTGATTTCGCAGGTGGACAGATCAATCGATCACGTTGTTTTTCCTGCCTGATCCGGGTGGGAGAGTAATTGGCGTTGATACTCGAAAGGAGCTTATGATGATGAATTATCTGGAAATTGAGAAAGTCATTGGAAGAGAGATCTTAGATTCCCGTGGAAATCCCACGGTTGAGGCGGAAGTATATCTGGCAGACGGAACCATCGGGAGAGGAACCGCGCCGAGCGGTGCATCTACCGGCGAGTTCGAGGCGCTGGAATTAAGAGACGGAGATCAGGCACGTTATGGCGGAAAAGGTGTGACAAAGGCTGTTGAAAATATCAATACAATTATCAACGAGACCCTGACAGGCCTGGACGCGTCCGATATTTATGCAGTTGACCGCGCGATGATCAAGGCTGACGGAACAAAGGACAAGTCAAAACTTGGAGCGAATGCGATCCTTGCGGTATCTATCGCCTGCGCGCGTGCCGCAGCCATCTCCTTAGATATTCCGTTATACAGATTCCTCGGTGGAATAGGCGGAAACCGTCTTCCGGTTCCGATGATGAACATTATCAACGGCGGCTGCCATGCACTTTCCTCCGGTCTTGATGTTCAGGAATTTATGATCATGCCGGTCGGAGCTCCGTCCTTCAAGGAGTGCTTAAGATGGTGTGCAGAGGTCTTCCATGCACTGGCTGCGATCTTAAAAGAACGCGGACTTGCAACCTCCGTTGGAGATGAGGGTGGCTTTGCTCCGGCATTGAAGTCTGATGAGGAAGCGATCGAGACGATCCTCGAGGCAGTAAAGAAAGCCGGATATGAGCCGGGCCGTGACTTCAGGATCGCTATGGACGCGGCGTCCTCCGAGTGGAAGACAGGAAAAACCGGAGAGTACAAGCTCCCCAAGGCAGGAACTGTCTATACTTCCGAGCAGCTCATCGAGCACTGGAAAAAGCTTGTTGAGAAATATCCGATCATTTCCATCGAGGATGCCCTTGATGAGGAAGACTGGGAAGGCTGGAAGAAGCTGACTGCAGAGCTGGGACAGAAGGTACAGCTAGTCGGTGACGACCTCTTTGTAACAAATACAGAGAGACTTTCCAAGGGAATCAAGCTCGGCTGCGCAAACTCTATCCTGATCAAACTGAACCAGATCGGTTCTGTATCCGAGACCCTGGAGGCGATCAAGATGGCACACCGTGCCGGCTACACAGCAATTTCCTCCCACCGCTCCGGCGAGACCGCAGATACGACCATCGCAGATCTCGCTGTTGCCCTCAACACCTGCCAGATCAAGACGGGTGCCCCGTCCAGATCCGAGCGTGTCGCGAAGTATAACCAGCTTCTCAGAATCGAGGAAGAACTCGGAGAGAATGGGGTATATCCGGGAATGGATGCGTTTCATGTAAACTAAGACAGATTTATAATATAAAATAGATATTCTCCAACTAAAACTTAAGGTATGATTGCACGAAGAGATCCCCGACGGCTGATGAGGCTATTGGGGGTCTTTTTATGGTGTGAACCCGAAAATCGCAGCCGATAGAGTACCTTGTAGGTTTACAGTTACTGTACACGGGTAGGAATTTTCTGAACTGAAAATTCCGTACAATACAGTGGTGGTAGTGGATTTTGCCGATTCGGAATGCGAAGCATCGGCAAAATCCTGTTACAGTGCGCGGGCATGGAGTGCCCGTGTACTGTAACAGTTTACAGGATTTTAATAATATTTTATGGTCTGGTCCATTGTCTTATTGAAAGGAATATGTTATCTTAGAGCCAGATATAAAGATCAATGTCTTTATTATCTCAGGCAAAGTTTCTATACATCTAAAATTCTAAATTTCTTAGCTGGAAACAGCATCTGATGACTCTTTGCTAAATACCCAATGAAAACAAGCAGGGAGGAATCGGAAAGATCTTCCTGCCGCACACAGGAAAGGAAGATTGAATGAAAGAAAATGGACAGAAACTTGCGTCCTTCAAGGATGCAGGAGTGAATCTGAGTGATTTTGCACTGTTTCTATCGGTGATGAAGTATCCAGAAGCACATGAAAGCGTACTCAGTATTATCATGGATGAACCGGACTTGAAATTGGCGCGGGTCCATGTAGAAGAGGTCGTTCTAAATGCCATAGGAAAAAGGGCAATTCGGCTGGATGCGTGGGCAGAGTCGGAAGACGAGCGCCAATTTGTGACAGAGATGCAGAATGACACCCAGAATGATGATGTTCGCAGGAGATCCAGATTTTATCAGGGCCTACTGGATACACCGATTCTGAAGGCGGGGAAGAAGACGAAATACCGGGAATTACCGTCCACGATCGTCACATTTATTACTCAGGAGGATATTTTCGGACTGGACCGGGCAATGTATACATTTACAGAGCAGTGTGAAGAGATACAGGGACTTCATCTGGGTGATGGAACAAAAAAGATTTTTTTAAATATGTCCAGTAAAAATGGACGGGCAGAACTGGTCAGTCTGCTGCAATATATGAAAAAGAGTGAACTTGACAATCCGGAGATCCTGGTTCGGGATGAGAGAATTATGAATCTGAACCGGATCGTAGAAGAAGTCAAGAAATCGGAAGAGTGGGAGGATGTCAGGATGAGCATTTATTCGGTTGGAGTAGAAGATGGAATAGAACGAGGGGAACATCAGGCAACACTTGAAATGATTTTACGTTTGCTAAAAGAAAAAGGAAGAGTATCAGCGACTCTTGAAAAGAAAATCCGTGACGAGGCGGATAAGGAACACTTGTATTGTCTGGTAAAGTTAGCTGCGAAAGCGGGTTCTGTTAAAGAATTTGAAAAGCTGATGAATGAATAGTCTTACTTTGGGACGTATTTCAAATGAATCATCTTCGTTCGACTGTGATGGTTTTATTATACTATAAATACCCAAAGATAAGAAGCAACGGGTCAGTAAAAAAGCAGATATATCCATACCTGATTTTTTACTAATATCCAAAGATCATAAAGAACCAAAGAATGGAATGGCAGATCGGTCTTTTATTTATGCGAGGAACGTTTAGACAAGCCGTGATGAGATTCTATGCATTAGAAATCCGCCCACTATCATTGAAAGAACATACAGCAGATTTCCACAGAAGATACCGAGCGCACAGGCAATCTGGTGGAAAACCGGCTGCGAGGATGGGTGGAATGGGGATATGTAGAACATGTCGGCATCAGCGGTGGGACCTGCGGCGATGTTGATCACGCAGGCGATCAGGCAGCAGAGGAGAAAGAACGGGAGAATTTCCAGATAGTCCCGCCGTGTATGTCCGGCACTGCCTGACATACAGGATAAAAGCCCCAAAAGGAGCAGGATAAAATGCCAGATAAACCCGTGCAGCGTCATCGTCCAGTACGGATGCATGAGCCCCGGCGGAACGGCCAGAGCCATGATTCCACCAAGCAGACCGAAGTCCTGGAGAAAAGTTGCGGCGCGGCGGAGTGTCTGTTCGGAGCGCAGGAGCGGTGCTGCCAGGCAGATGTACATGGGGACGCTGCAGAGCTGGAATGGAAAGTACCACCAGTCGAAGTGGCTGTCAAACTCGATGACATATAAAAATGCCTGCTTATAGAGCTCCATGAGCGAGAGGAGCACCCCGCAGGAAAAGAGAATACGGCGAAAATACGGTTCGGGAGCTGATGTGGACCGTATTTTTTTGCTGAAGATCCGGGCAAAAAAGACCGCAAGTCCTGCGCCGAACAGTGTCAGAAGAATATGAAAGGCGGAATAGGGCGCCGGGGGCGTCATCGGCCATGCGGTCACGCGCAGGATGGATTCGAAAAAAGCGTACATAAATAAAGAAACCTTCTTTCAAAGTTAAAATTCGCAGGTAAAGAAAAATATTGTATGCCGGAGTGTATACAAAGTTAAAATACGCTGTAAGATGGAAAGCGCGGTGTTGTGTTTTAAAGCACCTGTACTGAGCTAAATATTAGTGCGGATTTCTGGTTATGTCAAATGAAATACTGTCATGCACAGGACATTGTCAAAACGGTCAGCCGGTCATTATGTATTTTCCTCCGGTCTGCGGGGCAAATACATGGAATACATGGAATGACTGAACACTTACTGGAAATGTCAGATGGGATATGATAAGATAAAAGAAAACTGCGGGGAGTGCGTATGGTGACAGGCGGCGGAGAAAAACGATTTCATGACCAGATATCATGGCTGATGTTTCTATTCAGCATATTTGTGATCTGGGTCCACTCTTATAATGTGGATCTGTTTTCCGGTGGGGCGCGGGATGGGATATGGAGTCTTGCGGACCGGATCGAAAATTTCGTGTCGGTGGGACTGGGACAAATCGCCGTTCCGGGCTTTTTCCTGCTGTCCTCCTACCTGTTTTTCCGGAATTTTTCCTGGGGGAAGCTGACCGGAAAATGGAAGAGCCGGATCTTCAGCGTCCTGATCCCTTATGTAGTCTGGAATATCATCTACTATCTGGGCTATATGGCAACATCCCGGTTTCTCGCCATACGATCCGTGGTCGGACGTGACATCATTCCATTTTCCGTGCAGGAGATCTGGCGGGCGGTCTCACAGTATGCGTATGCGCCGATCTTCTGGTATCTTTATCAGCTGATCTTCCTGATCATCGTGTCACCGCTGATCTACGCACTTGTTAAGAATCGGGCGATCGGTCTTTTCTGGATCGTGGGACTTGTATTTGCGGTTCATCTCCATCTGGATATGCGCCATCCGAATACGGACGCCCTGCTTTACTATTCGGTTGCTGCATACTTTGCAGTCCATCGGCGCGGGCTGGTGGAGAGAAGCATGGAGGAGGAAACAGCCGGGTGGAAGGAAGATCATGGAACGAAAGAAAAGAAAGCTGCTCCAGAGGACAAAGATGGAAATACAGCCAGTGGCATTCCGGACCATGTGAGAAGGCGCTGTTTTGCAGAAGGTCTGGCAGGAGTCGTGATTTCTGTATTCTGTTACCGGAGGATGATGGCACCTGAAGCAGCCGTCCTCTGGACCTGCTTTTATCGTATGGCTGTGCCGATGACGTGCTGGGCTTTTGCCTGCGGAGTGCGTCTTCCGAAGATCCGTCCATGGATGCGCCAGAGCATGTTCCTTTATGCGATCCATTTTATCGTCGTACGATTCGTAAACAAAGGAATAGCTGTTGCGGCAAGACAGCTTGCCGGATCTGTATCCGCTGCGGGAATCGCGTTGATTGTTTATTTCCTGCTTCCGGCGATCGCCGTGATGGTTTCTTACATCCTCGCCAAATTCCTTGTCCGCTTCCTGCCGGGAGTGTGGAGAGTGCTGTCGGGAGGGCGGAAGTTGGAAGGATAGGGGGAATAAGAACTGCAGAAAATCCGTTACTGTCGGCGTACCGCATGGACAGCAGCATGTAAAATTCAAGTGTTCTTTTTTGTAAAAAATGCTAATAGTATTTCGATAAGAAATCCATTATACTATCAGTGAAAGAGCTAATCTTTCCTTCGCGGATGAGACGAGTGACGGTTCCGACTCGTCGGTAAAATAAAAAGTGACCGAACAATGAGACGAGTGACGGTTCTGACTCGTCGGTAAAATAAAAAATGACCGAGCGAAGAATCTTTGAGGGAGGAGAAATCCTCCCTTTTCTATACCAGTCTATTTTTCTTAGGGGATTCTTACCATGAGTACATCAACTAAATTTTATATAAAGAAATTAAGCAAAAAATTCTATCAGAGGTATTCACCTAAAATATATGAGGAAATTTTAAGCAAAGAGGATAGACCATATTCATGTCTTCTTGTTAAACAATATGGATATTTTATATGTGTACCATTTCGGACTGAAATACGTCATAAATATGCGTATCATTTCCAAGCATCGCAAAGATCGAGAAAGCACCATTCTGGGCTGGATTTTACAAAGGCGGTAATTGTCGCCAATCAAGAATTTATAAACGAGGATATCGCTATTGTTGATCAGGACGAATACAAAGAAGTTATATATAATATTGAAAAGATAGTAGAATCTGTGATAAAATTTGTTGATGATTATGTCGAACATATAAAAGGAATAAAAAAGCTTCATGAAAGAGAATTTGAGCGTCGATATCATTTTTCATCATTAAAGTACTTTGAGAGAGAATTGGGACTCGGTCAGAAAAAAGAATCGGAGGAAGAGAGTATGCTGAGAGATAACGTAAAAAAATACTATCTGGAACAGGATTACAATTGTGCGGAGACGATCTTAAGATGTATTGACGAGGAATACGGGATCGGTCTTACGGAAGATGATTTCAAGCTGGTCAGTGCGTTTGGCGGCGGCATGGGATGCGGCTCCTCTTGCGGTGCATTATGCGGCGCAATGGCAGCGCTGGGACGGCTGACGGTAAAGACCCGTGCCCATGCAACCGATGGTTTTAAGGATACATGCGCGGACCTTGTAGATGAATTCCGAAAGAAGCTTGGAAACACAGACTGCTCAGAGCTGGTAAAGATCTATAAGAAAGACGATGTGCGCTGTCTGGAAACCGTCTGTCTTGCAGCAGATGTGTTTGAAGAGTTTTATAATACATTGATTGCAGAAAAGTGAAAATAACCTGGAAAATCAAGAAAAAAGCCCCAAAGCCTTGTAAACTGTTGATATAAACAGCTTACAGGGCTTTTTCTTATGTAACAGGAAATTCTGATGGGACGTCCTGTTGGACAAAAAGGTATTAACATACCACCAAAGATGCATCTTCTTTTTTTAATTTTAAATGTTATTAAAAAAAGAAAAAAGAAATATTGACCTTTTTTTCAGATTCCTCTATACTGGTCATATAAAATAATGATGTTATATAACGTATTTAACGAAAGGAGAAATTAAATGATTAAACACACGGTGATCAATGCGGAGCTTGGATATGCGCTGGCGACAGCGAGACATAAGGATGCGATCGTGATCTGTGACGCGAATATGCCAATTCCGGATGGATGTAATGTGATCGATGTCTCTCTCGTGCGGGGAGTTCCGACGCTGGTGCAGACGATGTGCGCGATCCTGAATGATCTGGTTGCGGAGCGCTATGAAGTATTTGAGCTGATGCTGCAGTACAATGATGCGATGTATCAGAAGATCCAGTCTCTCGTGCCTCAGCTTCCGGGCGGAACGATCAGCCAGGAGCGCCTGATGGAGACAATGAAAAATGCTAAGGCAGTAGTGCGGACTGGAGATTTTGGCAGCTGCTGTACAATGGTTTTATATTCCACGTCCGGAAGGGACAAGTATGTAACACAGTTTAACTGTGATTTTCCAATGCAGGAGTAAAGTGGGGAGGAAAAATGATGGCGGAGAAGACTTGTGTTAAGGTTTTGGTGGAGGAAAATGGGGAACATGGCTTTGATTCCTACCGTGTCCCGGGAATCGTGACGGCTTCCAACGGGGATCTGCTTCTGACATATGAGGGCAGGGAAGTCGGAGGAAACAGCAGGACTTTATTCTTCAGGAGATATCAGATAAAGGACGGAAAGCCGCAGCCCGCAGGAGAGCGGATCACAATGGTATCGCCGAAAGGGGAAGAGCTTCTTCATAATCCCTTGCTGATCGCAGCACCGGAGGGAAGAGTATATTTCTTCTGGTGTCAGGACTATCAAAGACTGTTTCTCAGGGAAAGCCGTGATAATGGGGAAACCTTTGGAGAGGAGCGTGAGCTGACATCTCTGATCGACGGTTTCCGAAAAGAATGGCCGGTGACGCTGTGGGCCATTGCTCCGGGACATGGAATCTGCAAAAAAGATGGAACACTGATACTGCCGCTGTGGCTGAGCCGTGGAGAGAATGCGCACCTCCCGGCTTGCTTTGCCTGCCTTTCCAGCGATGACTGGGGTGGGACGTGGCACTGCAGCAATACGGTTCCAGCGGAGAATGGAATCGGTGATCCAACCGAGAGCTCCGTGGCGGAGCGGAGCGACGGAACTCTGCTTGCCACCATGCGCCATGAGATCCCGGGAGTGCGGAGAAGAGCGTTCTGTGAGAGCAGAAAAACGGAGAAAGGACAGGATGCGGTCCGGTGGGGAGCACCATGGCTGAACGAAAAACTTCCGGATCCGATCTGCGGTGGAGCGCTGCTTACACTTCCAGACGGACAGATGGCTTTTGTCAACTGCGCTTACGGAGATGAACCGGCACTGGAGCGCCAGAAAAACGGCGAAGCGGTCCGGTGGAGTCTTGACGCCCGTCAGAAACTGACGATCCGCATCAGTGTAGATGATGGAAAAAACTGGGACGATGGTTTCCTTCTGGCAGAAGAGGGCGGGGCGTCTGACCTGGCGGGAACAGGTCCGGTGTACTGCTTCTATGAGGAAGGATGGCAGGACGGTAACTGTATTTTTAACAGGAGGTTACTGCTGGCATCTGTTCCATTGGAGGTTTTATGATGAGACGCGAGAGGGCCGCTGGAATAAACAGCGGCTCTCACTATACGGTTCTGTTTTTTTCTGCATACTTTATTTACTATGCCGCATACTGCATATTTTCCAGCTATACGGTCCTGTTTTTGACGGAACGCGCCTACAGCGCCACGGTCTGCGGAATCATCACCAGCCTGACATTTCTGGCAAATCTTCTGATGGAGCCGGTGGGCGGTTATATCACGGACACATTTCTTCCAACAAGGCGGTATCTTCTTCTGCTTATCGGAATGATCTCAGCACTGTGTATCTTCTGTACAAAATATATGGACCAGCCCTGGATCATGCTTCCTGGGATGGTCCTGTCTGCCGGGATCGTTTACCCGTTCAGTCAGCTGATGGATGCCTGGGTCGATATCAGCCGGGAAAAACAGCCGGATCTGATCTACAGCCGGGTTCGTGCCGGCGGGTCCATCGGGTATGCGGTGATGTCGGTGATTGGTGGATATTATTTTAAACACAGAGGCTGGGATGGCTATTTTCTCGTACAAATGGTGATATTTCTCTTCATGATCCCATGTCTCCTTCTTCTTCCAGATACCAGTCTCGGGAATCGCCGGAAACAGGAGGAGAAAGAGAAAAGTCTCTCCTTTTTCCAGGCATTTCATACTTTGGTGCAGAACCGTCGTTTCCTGTTCTGGCTGGGAATCATCACATTTTACTGGTTCAGCCACCGTCTGGTGGGAAGCTTTCTCTCCCTGATCATCGTGGAACTGGGCGGAGATGCGGAGACATATGGAAATGTCTGTGGGGCAGGAGCGGCAGTGGAGTTTGCAGGTCTTATGCTGCTGGCTTTTGCATGGAAAAAGAAGAATTCCCATGCTCTTTTGGGAATGGCGATCGCCCTGATCACAAATCTCCTCAGACCGCTCTGCTTTCTGCTGTTTTCCGGTACATGGGCCCTTTATCTGGGACAGATGCTGCAGTGTGCTAGTTTTGCGTTCTACATGAGTGTCAGCGTGGAGTGCTTTGCGGAGGCGGCGGATGAGCGCTTGCGCAGCTTCAGTATTTCAATGGGACTGACCGTCAGCAGTGTGGTGGGAACAGTCCTTGCAAACCTGGTGGGAGGCAGACTGTGCGATATGTTCCATCCGGGGATCCTGATTCTGGTTAGCTTTGCTCTGGGATTCCTGAATTCAGCTGTATTTTTTGCAGAACGGTTATACCACAGTATGGAAAAACATGGCTGAAGAATTGTAAAAATTACATTACTGTACACGTGGTATGCATTTTCTGAACTAAAAATAAAAAAGAATAGAAAAATGTTGATTGTTCACAATTTATTTATACTGAATCATATAAAGTCATGATGTTACATGATGTATTGTATAAACATGAAATCAAATGGTCAGCCATGCGGTGATCCGTGCGGAATCCGGATATGTATTTTCAATGGTGCGGCATAAAGATATGATCGTTCTCTGGTACACTTTGTGAAAAAAATTCCGGATAATAGAACTTGACTAAAAGAATATGTCAGAGTACAAAATTATTTGACAAATCAGCGCCTGAATGATAATATAGATGTATCTAAATATTATATAATGTTATATAGCATATGTAAATGTTTACTCAATCAATGGAAGGGAGAAATAGAATGAAAAAGTATGTATTACGGCGTGCTTTGATAGCAATACCAACTTTCTTTGGAATTACAGTTCTGGTTTTTTTAATTTCTTCTATGGCGTCCGGAAGCCCATTAGAGTTGTTGCTCAACAACCAGAATATTTCAGCGGCAGAAGTTGAACGACAGCGGATAAAGCTTGGTCTGGATCAACCGTTGTATATCCAGTATTTCACCTGGATCAAAAACTTTTTCCAGGGAAATCTGGGGGATTCATACAGAACAGGACAGCCGGTAATGCAAATGATTTTGGAAGGTCTTGGTCCGACAATTCTGTTGACCTTTGCGGCAGTGATCATTGCCTGTCTGATCTCAATCCCATTAGGAGTTCAGTCAGCAAGATATCAGAATAAAGGCTGGGACAATGGTTCGTCGGTATTTTCATTCCTGGCGACTTCAACTCCGAGCTTCTTCCTGGCATTGATTTTTTTATATGTTTTTTCAGTGAAATTAAAAGTCCTTCCTATTGGCGGCATGTACGATGTTGGAAAAAAGGAGACCATAGGTTCATTATTGTGCCATTTATTTATGCCGTCGGTTGTCCTGGCAATGCAGCTAGTGGGAAGCCTGATCCAGTATACAAGAAGCAGCATGCTGGAGGTTATGAGGGAGGATTTCGTCAGAACAGCACGATCAAAAGGAATCAAAGAAAAGAAAGTTATAATAAAACATGTGCTGCGAAATTCTTTGATACCGGTGGTTACATATCTTGGTATGGAAATACCGCTGCTGATTGGCGGAGCAGTTGTCACGGAGCAGGTTTTTTCCTGGCCGGGAATCGGAAGCCTGATGATCAAGTCCATAGATGCCAGAGATTATCCGGTTGTTATGGGGATTACAGTGTTGGTCGCAATTGCGGTGCTGGTATTTAATATTTTAACAGATCTTGTTTACGGAATTCTTGATCCACGGATCCGGTATAATTAAGGGAGGTGAGAAAGGTGGAAGACAGTAAAAAAGAGTCGAAAGCGAAAAACTTTATCAAGAGGTATTGTAACAACAAATTGGCGGTAATCGGTTTTTTCACACTGGTGCTTATCACACTGATCGTTATCATAGCTCCTCCGTTCCTTCCGTTTTCGGAAGCTGAGATCGATCCGTTGGCATTCAATATGCCGCCTAGCGCGAAACATCTGTTGGGAGGAGACGATGTCGGCAGAGATGTATTAAGCCGATTACTTTACGGTGGCCGGGTGTCTTTGGCAGTTGGAATTTTTTCCACGGCGGTCAGCGTGATCGTGGGAATTCCTCTGGGTATGCTGGCAGCATTTTATCGTGGGGCATTTGAAGTTGTGGTAATGCGTCTGTCAGATATTTTCATGTCATTTCCATCCACGATTCTGATTTTGTTTCTGGTATCCATGTTTGGTCCGTCAATTATCACCGTCACGGTTGTGATAGGTGTGCTCGGATGGCCGAAATTCGCAAGACAGATTTATGGAAGTGTTTTGAGCATAAGAGAAAAGGATTACATTGAAGGTGCTGTGGCGATTGGAGCAAAAGACAAGTTGATCATTACCAGATATATCCTTCCGAACGCGGTCGCTCCGATTTTTATTTCCATTACATTTCGGATCGCCTCCGCGATTATTTTGGAATCTTCGTTAAGCTTCCTTGGAATGGGTGTTCAGCCGCCGGCTGCTTCCTGGGGAAATATGCTTTATAATGCACAGTCCATCACGATCTTGACCAGCCGTCCATGGATGTGGGTTCCGCCGGGACTGGCACTGGTAATCACAATTCTTTCGATTAACTTTATTGGAAACGGTTTGCGGGATGCGTTAGATCCGAAAACAGCAAAAAAATAATTATAGGAGGAGAAAAGAAAATGAAGAAGACGACAAAAATGCTGGCAATTTTATTAGCGGCAATGACAGCGCTGTCCGGATGCGGAGGAAGTGGTACAACGACCACACAGACAGAAGGGAAAACGGAAACAACGGCTGCAGCGGAAAAAACGGGAACAGAAACAGCGCAGAAAGGTCCTAAAGATGAAGTAGTAACTATGGCAGTTATTTCTTCCTGGGACACATTGAATATTTACAATACGTCAGGAAATTACGGAAACGCGGTAGCAGATCAATTATTTGAACGTCTGGTTACAAGAACACATGATGGAGTTATCGAACCCCGCCTTGCGACTGAGTGGCAAATAGCAGATGATAACAAGTCGATGACTTTCAAACTAGCTGAAAATGCATTGTGGCATGACGGAGAAAAACTGACGGCAAATGACATTGTATTTACCTGTAAGGCAATGACGAATCCAGATGTGGATAACTATTATCGTTCCGCGTTTAATGTGTTAGCGGGAACCGATGATGACGGCGTTGCAGCAGACACAGATCAGGTAGGTGTAGAAGCTGTCGATGATTACACGGTAAAATTTTCATTTAAAGAGCCGAAGGATCAGGATACTATTTTAAACGCATTCTTAAGCTTCCTTTATGTTCTTCCGGAACATATTTTAGATACTGGGAATTATGCGGATATCAATAACTCTTCTTTCTGGACAAGTCCAGTTGGTGCCGGACCATTTAAATATGTGAAAGATACTGCAGGTGAGACTTTAGAGATGGAAGCATTTGAAGACTATTATCAGGGATGCCCTGATTTTAAGACATTAGTCGTTCGTGTTGTGCCGGCAGCAAACCTGACAGCAGGACTCTTAAATGGAGATATTGATGTGGTTGGCATGGGAAGTATCCCGTTATCCGACTGGGCAACTGTCAAGAGCTCAGACTCTCTTGTGGCTGCTTCTGTAGAAGATTATTCTTATCAGTATATGTTATTTAATCTGTCTGACGAGGATCCTGATTTCCAGGACGCGAAGGTGAGAAATGCATTTGATAAAGCGATCAACAAACAGGTGATGGTTGATCAGCTGATGCTGGGAGAAGGTCAGGTTGCTGTCGGACCGATGCCAAAATATCATCCGTATTATGATGAGAACCTGAAACCTAATACATATGACCCGGAAGTAGCAGAGACAATGCTGAAAGAAGCAGGATTTAATTTTGACAAAGAGTATCTGATGATCGTTCCGAAAGGAAATCAGGTAAGAGAGCAGTCTGCGCTCCTAATCCAACAGGACCTTGAAAAAATCGGTGTGAAAGTAAAAATTGAGACATATGATTTCACTACATTACTTCAGATGCTCCGCGAAGGAAAAGCTGATTTAGGTCTTCTCGGAGGCGGAAGTAATATCGATCCGAACGAAAGCAGCGTAATTTTAAAACCGAATGACGCAAGAAACTATGCACTTGTAAAAGATCCAAAGTGGTTTGATCTGGCTAACGAAGGCGCTTCTAAAGTAACAAAGGAAGAGCGGAAAAAGTGCTATGACGCATATCAGGAAGCATTAGTAGAAGATCAGCCGTATATCTGGTTATACCATCAGAATGATTTATGGGCATATTCAAAACGTTTAGCAGAAGTTCCGATCGAGAATTTTGTATGGTTTAATTTCGAAGTATGGAAATGGAAACTTGCAGATTGATCCGTGGACGGAAAGGAGATAGCATAGCGATGGAAGGACCGAAAATCGAGGAAGTATTGACATATCTTGACGAGAATTTTGATAATGATTTAAAGGCTGTCCAGGATTTTATGCGTATGAAATCCATTTCAGCGACAGGGGAAGGTATCCGGGAAACAGCGGAACGCGTGAAGGAAATGATCGAAGAGTGCGGCGGCACCTCTGAGCTGATTGAGACACCTGGTAATCCCATTGTTTACGGTCGCATTGATGAAAAAGCAGAGCACACGCTTCTTATCTACAGCATGTACGATGTGCTTCCGGCTGAGGAGCCTGACTGGATTTCAGATCCGTGGGCAGCAGAAATCCATCCGTTCAGAGATTACGGAGACTGCATTATCGGTCGTGGTGCAGTAAATACAAAGGGACCGACAGTCGCTTTCTTCAGAGCGATAAAGGCATATAAAAAAATTGCCGGAAAACTTCCGGTAAACCTTGTATTCCTGATAGAGGGGGAGGAGGAACTTTCCTCCAAATCCCTCCAGGAGTTCCTGGAAGTCAACAAGGATAAATTTAAAGACTGCGATGCAATGTTTTTCCCATCATTTGGAGAGGAAAACAGAATTGCTTCCATCTTTATGGGTGTGAAGGGAATTGTAAGCTTTGAACTGAAGTCAAAAGGCGGAGACTGGGGCGGTCCGACAGACCGAGGGATCCATGGCGCTTTTGCAGCCTGGGTTGCGAACCCTGTGTGGAGAATGACAAAAGCGCTCTCATCGATGATCGGCGAGAATGAAAATGAAATTTTGATCGATGGTTTTTATGATGGAATCTTACCATTGGAAAAGGAAAAAGACGAGGCTTTGGCTGCTTCCGCGGACCTTCTGGATGAAGAAGAGTGGAAAACAGCGTATGACGTCAAAAAATTCAAGTGGGACTTAACCGGTCTGGATCTGTGGAAAAAGATGCTGACGGTTCCGACTCTGAATATTGATGGTATCAAAGGCGGCTATATCGGTGAAGGTTCAAAGACACTTTTACCGCACGAAGTAACGGTTAAGATGGATATCCGCCTTGTTCCGGGAATGAAGCCGGACGAAATGCTGAAGAAAGTACGGAAACATCTGGATTCCAGAGGCTTCCAAGATATCGAGATTGAGGAGTATGGAAAGCCATATGATCCGTCCAGCGTACCTTATCATTCTTCTTCTGTTCAGACCTTGAAGAAAACATATGAGCTGATGGGAACAAGACCGCAGATCTGGCCCTGGAACCCGGGTTCCGCACCATATTTCCTGTTCGAGAAGATATTGGGGATCCCATACGTCACAGGCGGTATGGGACATGGATCCAGGCAGCATTCCAGCAATGAATACTGCACAGTCAAAGGAGTACTGGATTTCGAAAAATCCATGATATATTATCTGAAACTATTCCCTGAATACGCGGACAGCAAGAAAAAGTAGATGCGGGGAGGAATGTGTAATGAAGGATGATGTAATATTACAGGTAAAAGATCTGAAAACATATTTCTTTGATCGAACTGGAAAAGTTCCTGCTGTCGATGGAGTTGATTTCACCATACGAAAAGGCGAAACCCTTGGTATCGTAGGCGAGTCGGGATGCGGAAAGAGCGTTACGTCGATGTCAATATTAAAGCTATTGCCTCCGGAAGGAAAGGTTGTAGATGGGGAGATTATCTTTAAAGGGGAAAATATTGTGAATTATTCTGCGGAGCAGATGGAAAAAATCCGTGGAAAAGAAATCGCGATGATTTTTCAGGAGCCGATGACATCGTTGAACCCGGTCTATACAGTTGGAACCCAGATTTCAGAAATGATAACTGCCCATGAGAAAGTCTCAAAAAAGGAAGTAAGAGAGCGCGCCATCGAAATGCTCAGGCTTGTAGGTATTCCGTCTCCCGAGAAAAGAGTGGACGAATATCCACATGAACTGAGCGGAGGAATGCGCCAGAGGGTTATGATTGCCATGGCGCTGTCGTGCAATCCGGAACTTTTGATCGCAGATGAACCGACAACGGCTCTTGATGTGACGATCCAGGCGCAGATCTTAGATTTAATGCGTAAACTACAGAAAAAGCTGAATACATCTATTATGATGATCACGCATGATTTGGGTGTTATTGCGGAAATGGCTGATTATGTGCTTGTGATGTACGCGGGAAGGGTAATGGAATATTGTGATGTCCATTCTCTGTTTAAAGATCCACTGCATCCATATACGCAAGGTCTGATCAGCGCACTTCCTAATATTAACGATCAGAAGGACAGATTATATGTGATAAAAGGAAATGTTCCAAGCCTGTATGATATGCCTGCTGGATGTGGATTCTGGCCTCGTTGTCCTTATGCGACGGAGAGATGCAAAACAGAAGTTCCCGATTTATATCAGATAGGTGATCGCAAGGTACGATGCTTTTTACATGAAAATCGAAAGCAGGTGGTATAGGTGGCAGGGAATTTATTAGAAGTACGAAATTTAAAGAAATATTATTCAGTTAAGTCCGGTTTTCTGAATAAGGACCGTCGCAGTGTAAAAGCCGTGGACGGCATTAACTTATCGGTAAAGCAGGGAGAAATTCTTGGAATTGTCGGAGAAAGCGGCTGTGGAAAGTCGACACTCGGAAGAAGTATTTTACGATTGATAGAGCCAACAAGCGGGGAAGTCATTTTTGAAGGCACTAATATCTGCGGATTAAAGAAAGAAGAAATGCGTCTGAAACGCAGGGAAATGCAGATCGTGTTTCAGGATCCGGGCGCCTCGTTAAATCCAAGATTGACGGTTGGCGAAATTATCGGAGAACCGCTCGAAGTGTTTCATATCTGCGAGGGCAAGGAAAAAGAAGAGAGAATTTATAAGCTCATGGATTTGGTTGGGATTAACCGTGCGTATATTAATCGTTTCCCGCATGAATTTTCCGGTGGACAAAGACAGCGTCTTGGGATCGCAAGAGCACTGGCGGTGAATCCTAAATTGATCATTTGTGATGAGCCAGTATCAGCACTGGATGTCTCCATACGAGCGCAGGTGTTGAATCTGATGAAGGAATTGAAAGACAAACTGAATTTGACTTATATCTTTATTTCTCATGACCTCAGTGTTGTACATCACATCTGCGATCGCGTGGCTGTTATGTACCTGGGACGGGTTGTAGAGATAGCAGATAAAAAACAGATATATGAGAATCCGGTCCATCCATATACAAAGGCTCTGTTGTCGGCAATTCCAATGCCTGATCCGGAGGTAAAGCGGGAACGGATCATTCTTCAGGGAGATGTCCCAAATCCGGCCGATCCCCCATCAGGATGCCATTTTCATAAGCGTTGTCCTTATGCAAAAAAAGAATGTTCAGAAACAGTACCGCCGTTTGTAACAGTTGAACCGGGACATCAGGTATTATGTTGGCTGGCAGAAGAGCAGCAGTCAGAAACAAAGCATGAAGAAAAATGACGTGATGTGACCAAACAGGGATATTTGCATGGATGGAGGAATGGAAACGATGAACACACAGGAAAGTATTCTGAAGACAATTGAAGATAAAAGGGAGCAGTATATTCATGCTGCTCTTGATATCTGGGATTATGCGGAACCAATTTTTGAAGAATATAAATCTTCTGCTCGCCTTTCAGCACTTCTTGAACAGGAAGGCTTTTCCGTGACAAAAGGGGTTGCCGGTCTGCCGACCGCATTTATTGCCTCTTGGGGTGAGGGAAAGCCCGTAATCGGGTTCATGGGAGAATTTGACGCGCTTCCAAATCTGAGCCAGAAAGCAGATTCCGTTGAAAGAGAACCGATCATCGAGGGTGGACACGGTCACGGGTGTGGTCATCATACTTTGGGAACAGCGGCTGTCGCTGCTGCAATCGCGGTGAAAGACTATTTAAAGGAAAACGGAATAAAAGGAACCGTCCGTTTTTATGGATGCCCGGCCGAGGAAGGCGGTGCCGGAAAAGTGCTGATGAAACAGGCTGGAGTGTTTGATGATTGCGCCGCAGCGATCAGTTGGCATCCGACAGACGATAACGGCATATGGTCGATCAACTTTCACGCGCAGCAAAAAGTAATTTACAGCTTTAAGGGAAAACGCGCTGCTGATGCGCTGCAGATCTTTTTGATGGGCGCGACAAATGTCAGACATTATCTCGATCCATGCTTTGTCGTACGTTCTACAATTCTTTCACCGGGCGATGATGCAAACGATGGAGAAGTGCCTGAAGCCCGGATTTTATATGCATATCGCGCTCATGTGAGTAGCCAGGTCAAAGAAGGATTTCAGCTATTACATATGGCAGCATACGGCGCGGCTGTCATGACCGGATGCGTATTGACGGCGGATTATAAGACAGGAACAACCGAGCTGCTTCCGAACCGGACGCTGGAACGCACTATGTATAAAAAATACCAGATAGTGGGCACTGTTCCAATGACGGAAGCAGACTGGAAATATGCAGAACATATGCATCAGGCTCTTCCGGAAAACGGAGAACAGGCAACCTTCGATTTAATGCGACTGTTGTATGAGGAACAGGCAGAAGATATTATCAGGCAGGTGAAAGGAAAGCCGTATAATGATGTATTGTATCCTTTCCGCGAAATTAATATCCATAAGCCTGGTTCAACAGATATTTGCGATGTAAGCTTTGCAACGCCTACTGTACAGTGTGTGGCAGCGTGCTATATAAAGGATACGTTGGGACATTCCTGGCAGGAGGTTGCCCAAGGGCGCAGTGATATCTGCATGAAGGGAATGCTGGTAGCGGCAAAGGTAATGGCACTGACGGGAGCTGAGTTATTTGAACAGCCGCTTCTTTTGGAGCAGGTTCGGAAAGAGTTTGAGGAAAAGAGAGAAGCATATTCATATCTGCCGCTCCTTGCAAGGAAAACTGTAGAGAACGGGGAAATGTCTGCACAAAAAATGGATATGGAGAGGAAGCTGTCTGATTTTAACAAGTCCCGGAAAGTGCAGGTTGAGTTTACCGGTCTGTGTGACGATGGATTAGCACAAAGACAGACAGGTAAAGCCCTGTCCAAAAATGGAAATGCACTAGAGGCGCTGGAATTTTTCACTCTGGGTCTGGCATATGGGAACAAAGATATATTCGATAAGGTTGGCTATGAGACGAGAATCATGGAAACAGGCGATGAGGATATGGTTAAGGTTCCGGAACTGACGAAGATCCTGGTGACTGTAAAGCAGCAGGAAGACATTCGCAGTGATGATCTCAGAGAATTTTTTACAGGTGTGGACATGGTAGCCACAGGGGCGGCAGAAGTGACTGGCTGCCAGGTAAAATTTTTGTTTGAGTAAAAAATAAGAGGATACAAAAATGGTTAAGGTTTTGGGTTTGGGTGACAATGTGTGTGATATCTACCTGAATGAGAGGACGATGTATCCAGGTGGGCAGGCAGTTAATTTTGCGGTATACGCAGGTATGCTTGGCGTAAAATCAGATTTTATGGGCGTTTTTGGAAATGACGCGATTGCCGGTCATGTGAAGGCATCACTCGACGCCCATAGCGTTGGATACAGCCATTGTCGCAGCTATGCCGGAGAAAATGGTTTTGCGAGAGTGATGATTGTTGATGGGGACCGTGTGTTTAAGGGAAGCAATAAAGGCGGAGTAATCCAGAAACATCCGATCCGTCTTGAGAAAGAGGATCTTGAGTATGCGGACAGCTTTGATCTGATCCACACGACAAACAATGGATTTACGGATGATCTGCTTCCTGATCTGCATGTGCTTTCACCATTTGTAAGCTACGACTTTTCTTACCGCTGGAATGAGGAGGACCGTGTGGACCGTGTCTGCCCGTATATTGATTTTGCGTTCCTTTCCTGCAGCGATTTAAGCGATGAAGCAACGGAAGGGTTGTGCGGAAAACTGCATGAAAAAGGCTGTGGGGTTGTGACAGCTACCCGCGGAAGCAAAGGTGCGACAGTTTATGATGGACACCATTTTTACCGTCAACTGCCGGACTATGTGATCCCTGTGGATACAATGGGGGCGGGAGACAGCTTTGCGACGGCCATGTTGGTGACAATTTTGAAAAAATTAGAAGAGGAGTCAGAAGCAAATTGGGAAGATCCGGAAATAAGAATGAAGATTTTGCCAGTAGCATTAAAGACTGCCGCAGCTTTTTCAGCAAAAACATGTCTGATCAAAGGCGCTTTTGGTGGAGGCGTTCAAGTGCCGGATTCTGTATATGAGCAGGTGTATAAAGATTTATCTTAGTCGAGAAAACTCCCACCTCTTTTAGGTGGTGAGTCGTAGCAAATTTGTCTCAGTGTGAGTTAGGTCTCCGACTAAGATAAATGCTCCGCGAGGATGCACAGTGATTCTGATAGGAATATGTCGGCTTCGCTGACAAGAATCACGCGCCAAGTCTCACGGACATTCGACTTGAAAGAATCGGAGCAGCTTGTTATGAGAAAGAAATGAAGAATAGTATTGACAAATGGTCAAAAATAAAGTATTTTATCATTAAAGAATATATGACGATATATAACAATACAAGCTGTATGAAGTCAATATGAAGCAGCGGACATGCAAATAGTCATGCCCGGACAGAGCAGCTTACAAACAACCAATACATGGGAGGAAATAATATGTCTTATATGATTGGCGTAGACGTTGGAGGAACGTTTACAGATTTCTCTGTTTTTGATCAGGAAACCGGCGAATTGTTCAATTATAAGGACAGTTCTACACCGGCAGACCCGTCCAAGGCAATTGTAAAAGGTGTGCAGGATGTATTAGAGATAAAGAAGGCAAAACCGGAGACAGTCAGCTATCTGGCACATGGTACCACAGTAGGAACCAATGCGCTGATCGAAAAGAAAGGCTGCCGCCTCGGTCTTATCACCACAAAGGGATTTAAAGACCTGATGGAGATCGGAACACAGCGCCGTCCGTCTCTTTACAACCTCCAGGCACAGAAGCCGTATCCGTTAGTTCCGTCTGGCTTAAACTGCACCGTCACAGAGCGTATCCGCTATGACGGCAGCATTGAGACACCGCTTGATGAGGGAGAGACCAGAGAAGTGGTCCGCTACTTAAAAGCACAGGGAGTTGCTGCTATCGCAGTGTGCACCCTCTTCTCCTTCATCAATCCGGTTCATGAGGAAAGAATCGAAGAGATCATTCATGAGGAGTTCCCGGAAGCTTACGTAACGATTTCCAGCAAGCTGGCACCGGAGTTCCGTGAGTTCAGCCGTATGAGTACAACGGTCATGAATAGCTACTTAGGACCGGTTATGAAGAAGTATGTAAACAACTTCCGCGAGTCTATCGCACAGCTCGGCATCAAGGTTGAGCCGTATGTAACACAGTCCAACGGTTCCATCATTTCCATTAAAGAGACGATCGACTGCCCGATCAAGACCGCGTTATCCGGACCGAGTGCCGGTGTTATCGCAGCGGCTTATATCGGCAAACAGTGCGAAGCAGACAAGATCATTACATTCGATATGGGCGGTACCAGTGCAGATATTTCTCTGATCGAGAACTATACACCGCAGGTATCCAACGAGCGTTACGTTGAGGGATATCCGGCAAGAATCCCGATGATCAACATCATCACCATCGGTGCCGGCGGCGGCTCCATCGCAAAGATCGATGACGGCGGCGCGTTAAAGGTAGGACCGAAGAGTGCCGGCGCAACTCCTGGACCTGCATGCTACATGCGCGGCGGCGAGAATCCGTGCGTAACAGATGCAAACATCGTCTTAGGAAAACTGAACCAGAAGAAGATCCTCGGTGGCAGAATGGACGTAGATATTGAGCTGGCAAAGAATGCGATCAAGACAAAGATCTGTGATAAATCTAATCTTGATATGAAACGTGCAGCAAACGGAATCATCACCGTAGTTAACTCCAACATGGTCCGTGCGATCCGAAGCGTATCCGTAGAGAAAGGCTACGATGTTCGCGAATTCAGCCTGATGGCATTCGGCGGCGCAGGTCCGCTCCATGCGTGCGAAGTAGCAAAAGAACTGGGAATGAAGGAAGTTCTTATTCCGCCGCATCCGGGCACACTCTGCAGCTTAGGTTTACTCTTAGCTGATACAAAGTTTGACTTATCCAGAACAAAAGTTATGAACGGTGAGGCTGACAACTTAGACAGCATCAACGAGCAGTTTGACAATATGGTAGAACAGGGAACCGGTCTTTTAGACAAAGAAGGTGTTCCGGCAGACCGCCGCTACTTTGAGTTTGCTATTGATATGCGTTATCAGCGTCAGAACTTCGAGATCAGCATTCCGGTACCGGCTGGAAAGATGACAGAGGAGACATTAAAGAAAGCACTGGCTGATTTCCATGCAGAGCACAAGAGAAGCTACGGTTACTGCAAGGAAGACGCAATCGTTCAGTTTGTAAGCTACCGTGTTTCCGCGATCGGCGTGATCGACAAACCGGATCTTAAGGCATCAGAGCTTCATCCGGAAGCACCGATCCCGGCACCGATCGAAGCCCGTCAGGTCCTCTTCCAGAACAGCGACGAGTATATTGAGACTCCGGTATACTTAAGAGAAGAATTCGTTCCGGGTCAGGCGATTCCGGGTCCGTGTATCTGCGAACAGATGGATACCACACTTGTAGTGCCGAAGGGCTGGACGATCCATGTAGATGGATATCATAACTTAAAGATTCGTGAGGAGGAGAAGTAAGATGGCAAAGCAGATCGATACCGTAACTGTTGAGGTTGTCCGCAATCTCCTGATGTCCATTGCTGAGGAGACTTACGGAATCATTGTCCGCAGTGCATACTCCACCAATATGAAGGAACGCCGTGACGTTTGTACGGCTGTGATCGATCCGGATGGAAACAGCGTTGCGCAGGTAGAAAGTTTAGCTGCATTGTTAGGCTCCATGCTGAGTGTAGTTCCAAATATTTATGAAAAATTCGGAAAAGAAAATGTCCGCCCGGGCGATATGTTTATCGCTAACGACCCGTATCACGGCGGCGGCAACCACCTGCCGGATATTGTAATCGCGGCTCCGGCCTTTGTAGGCGACAAGCTGGTGGGCTGGATCGCAAACATTGCCCATCATTCCGATATCGGCGGTAAAGTACCAGGCTCCACATCCGGTGACGCTGACAGCTTATTCCAGGAAGGTATCCGTATTCCGGTGATCCGTATCCGCGAAAATAACGAGACGATCAGCAGCGTTCTTGATCTCCTCCTTGACAATACCCGTGTTCCACAGGAACGTGAGGGAGACCTGACTGCACAGATGTCTGCAAACCTGATCGGTGTGCAGAGAATCCAGGAGGCATATGCCCGCTACCAGGATGACCTGATTGCGTGCATGAAGGAACTGGTAGGCTACTCCGAGCGTCGTGTCCGCGCTGTCGTTGCAGAGCTTCCGGACGGCGAGTATAACTACACGGACTATGTAGACGGCTGCGGAGACAAATATCCGGATCCGCTTCCAATCAAAGTAAAAGTAACCATCAAGGGCGACAATTTAACGATCGATTTTACAGGAACTGCAGATCAGATCAAAGCTCCGATCAACGTACCGTATCCGTGTACAAAAGCGGCAGTATTCTTCGCAGTAAAAGCCCTGATGGGCGACGATATCCCAGCCAATGAGGGAATCAACCGTGCGATCAAGATCATTGCTCCGAAGGGCTGCATTGTAAATCCGACAGAGCCGAGCCCGATCGGCGCGCAGATCGACTGCCAGCAGAGAATTCCGGACGCGATCTTCGGTGCCCTGGCTCCGATCTTCCCGGATACCGTGGTTACCGCAGGAAACGGCGCGTGCACCACGACGATCTTAGCTGGTGAAGGTGCGATCGGTACAGACAGCGTATTTATCTTTCATGAGGTTATCGCCGGAGGCGGCGGAGCTTCCAAGGGCTTAGACGGTCTGTCGGGTGTTCAGGTAAATATGACGAATACATCCAACATGCCGATCGAGGCAACAGAGATGGAGTTCACGAAGATCCTTGCCAGAAAATATGAACTGAAGGAAGATACGGGCGGAGCAGGTCAGTTCCGCGGCGGTCTTGGAATTGAGCGTGAGCTTGAAGTGCTGCAGGATGATGTGGCATACACAGGACTCGGTGATCGTCATAAATTCCATCCGTGGGGACTTGCAGGCGGCAAAGAGGGCGCAGCAGGCGCATTCTACCGCGTTGCGACAGACGGCACCGTCACAAAGATGGGCCATAAGACGACAAGCTTCCCGTTAAAGAAGGGCGATGTGATCCGTGTTACAACACCTGGTGCCGGCGGTTACGGTGATCCGATGAAACGTGATCCGGAAAAGGTATTGAAGGACGTCACAGAGAAAAAAGTATCTGCAGAGGCAGCAAAGAAGGAATACGGCGTGGTTGTTGTATCTGATGGAGTTAATTACCATATAGATGAGCAGGCAACCAAAGCGCTCCGTGGATAAACATCAATTGTAAGAAAGAGAGGATATTCCTATGATCAAAGGTATGCAGGAAGTCATCGATGTGATGACAAAGGCAAAAGCAGATCTGGATAAAAACGGCGGCTTAAAGCAGGTGATCTTCGTGGCCTGCGGAGGCTCTTTCGCATCTTCCTATCCGGCACGCTTTTTATTAAATCAGGAGAGTTCCATCCGTGTTCAGGGTTACAACAGCAGTGAGTTCGTCAATGCGACCCCGAAGAATGTAGATAAAAATACTCTTGTGATCGGCACATCCACAAAGGCGACGGCAGAGACCGTAGAAGCGCTGAAAGTGGCTAAGGCAAAGGGCGCAGTCACCATCGGATTATCCGGCTATGCGGATTCCCTGACAGCCCAGACAGCTGATTATTATGTAACATATTATCACGCAGATGAGTGGTATAAGGACCCGACACTTGTTCATTACAACAGTCAGGGTACAGCATTAAAGATCGCGTTTTGGCTCTTAAAAGAGTATGATAATTATGAGGCATATGATCAGGCTCTGGATGCTTTCGAGAAGTTAGAGACCATCTACGGTAAGGCATACAAGGATGTGCGCGCGGAAGCGGCAAAATTCGCCATGACATATAAGGATGATACCGTATGGAACGTAATGTCCAGCGGAGCTGCGTGGGAAGTTTCCTATTCTGATGCATTCTGCTTCTTCCAGGAGATGCAGACCGTCCACTGTGTTCCGATCCATTCCGGTGAGTATTTCCACGGCGCATTTGAGACATGCGACAAGGATCTGGCAATTCTGTTATTTAAGAGCGTAGGACGCACACGTCCGGTGGATGAGAGAGCAGAGCGCTTCTTAAATCAGTTCGGCGGACATCACTGGATCATTGATGCCGAGGAGCTGGGCTTAGGCGAGTTGGATGAGAGAGTTGCAGAGTACTTTAACTCCCTTCTGTTCCACCCGATCTCCAAACAGTTCATCTCTGCGATGGCAGATGTGAGAATGCATCCAATGACCTATCGTCGTTATATGTGGAAATTTGATTATTAATTGCTCATTATTTTATCTCAGTCAGATAAGACGCCCACCTCTTTCAAGTGGTGAGTAATGGTAAATGCGTCTCCGTGGGAGCAGAGTCTCACAGCTGTTTGACTTGAATTGCAAACGAGATATAAGACAGGTTGATGCCTACGGAATGTGGATATCAGCCTGTTTTGTATTTGAGAAAAAATTAGAAAAACAAGGAGAAGAGTAAAAAATATCTTGCTATCTAATAGTACAAATAGTATTATAGTGTATATAACATTATATATCTAATTAGTATAATTAACTGCTCTGAAAAAGAATTGGGGCAGAAGGAGGGATGTATGAAAACAAATATGAACCCAAACAGTATTGTTCCATTATATGAGCAGGTTGCAGAATTCTTAAAACGTGATATTGAAAATGGGGTGTATAATGCAACTGGAAAAATTCCGACGGAGGCAGAGCTGGCAGAGCAGTATAAGGTGAGTCGGATTACGATCCGCAAGGCGATGGACAATCTGGTTGGAGACGGGCTGGTCGAGAAAAAACAGGGAAAAGGAACGTTTATCCGCCGTCAAAAATTTGCAAAAGATATTAAGAACCTTCAGAGCTTTTCGGAAATGTGTCGTCATATGAATATGAAACCCGGTGGACAGATGCTGGAAAACAAACTGATTCCTGCGGATGATAAGATACAGAAACAACTAAACCTTGAACCGGGAGCATATGTGGTTTACATTTCACGCCTGCGAACAGCAGATGGAGAGCCGGTGACGATAGAGAGAAACTACTTCCCAGTGAAATATTCGTTTCTTCTGGAAAAAAAATTTGATGATAATTCATTGTTTGAATGTTTACAGGAGGAGGCGAAGGTGCGTGTTATCTCGTCAGAAAAGCAGATCGAGTTATGTCGTGCCACGGCAGCAGAGGCAAAGCTGATGAAAGTAAAGAAAGGAGCTCCGCTTCTGTATATTAAGAGTGTCGCATATACGTACGATAAGGAGCCTCTCTATGCGGGTGCCCAGGTCTTTAACGGTGAGGTATGTTCCCTCTATGTCTGTGAATCTGTGGAACAGTAGCAGCAGGAAGTGGAAAAACGACGGGCTGCCTGCGGTCATTGTGGATAACCTGCAAAAATCATGAAAAACCGCGGAAAATATACTTGCATTAGCAATATGGATATGCTATAATTATGAAGCTGTTCTGGCGGAACAGGACATATGGCTGAAAACGCCGTATTATATTATTAACGTAACGTGACTGTCAGTCATGTACCAAAAATTTTAAAGAGGTGAAAATCATGAAACAGGGAATCCACCCAAATTACTATCAGGCCAAGGTCGTTTGCAACTGCGGTAATGAATTTGTAACTGGTTCTACCAAGAAAGACATTCACGTAGAAATCTGTTCCAAATGCCATTCATTCTATACTGGTCAGCAGAAGGCTGCTTCCGCTCGCGGACGTATCGAGATGTTCAACCGTAAGTATGGTATGAAAACAGACAAATAAGGTTTGATTAGTGAAAGGTTGAGCTTTTGGATAACTCTGAAAACTCAGCCTTTTTTGTCATACAGGGAATCAAGGAGAAAAAATCAACGCAAGCTTGCTTGCAGGGGATTTTTTCTCTTTGATTCCCGCACAAACATGAACAAGCAGCCATTTTTCGTAAGAAAAATGAGCGGATTATGAATGTTTGTGGAGAATCGCGGGAGCACGAAGGGCGGAGCGATTCTGGTATGAGACTATGAGACATATATGGAGGTAAAATCTTGAAATATTCCGGTATCGGGGGACAGGCAGTATTAGAGGGTATCATGATGAAGAACAAGGACAATTACGCCACGGCTGTCAGAAAGCCGGACGGCGAGATCGTTGTCAAGAAAGATACCTATGTGAGCATGACAGAAAAAGTAAAGTTTTTCTCCCTGCCGTTTGTGAGAGGAATCTTTAGTTTCGCGGACTCCATGATCCTGGGAATGCGTTCCCTGACATGGTCGGCAAGCTTCTTTGAGGACGATGAGGAGGACGAGGAGCCGGGAAAGTTCGAGAAATTTTTGATCGATACATTTGGTGAAAAAGTAGATAATGTCGTTATGTCGGCGGTGATGGTATTCTCCATCTTTATGGCGATTGCGATCTTTATGGTACTCCCGCTTTTGATCGCGGGAATCTTCCGGAAATTTATCCACTCTGAGACTGTGATGGCGATCCTTGAAGGCTGTATCCGAATTGCGATCTTCATCACCTACATTAAGGTGATCTCACGGATGGAGGACATCAAGCGGACGTTCATGTATCACGGATCGGAACATAAATGCATCAACTGCTTAGAGCATGGCCTTGTACTCAACGTGGAGAATGTCAGAAAGAGTTCCAAGGAACATAAGCGCTGCGGAACGAGCTTCCTTCTGATCGTTATGGTGATTAGCATCCTGTTCTTCATGGTGATCCGTGTGGATACGATCTGGCTTCGGATCGTCAGCCGGATCGTCCTGATCCCGGTGATAGCGGGTGTCTCCTATGAGGTGCTCCGCCTTGCAGGAACCAGCAATTCGAAGATCATGGACATCGTCAGCCGTCCTGGTATGTGGATGCAGGGACTTACGACAAAGGAGCCGGATGACTCGATGATCGAGGTAGCGATCGTCGCGGTCGAGGCTGTGTTTGACTGGAAGAAATATCTGGAAGAAAATTTCCCGGAGCAGTATCCGGCAGGATATTTTGAGAGAGAAGATCAGACAGGGAAGAACGCGCAGGAGATAACGGCATGAGCGAGATGAAGAACGCTGTCGGGGCTGGAACGGGTCGGTCTGGAGATGATCTATGTGCGGGAAATAGTGTGCGTGAATTTAAGATCTGGGCAGATGTCCTGAACTACGGAAAAAAGATCTTAAAGAATGCGGGGATTGTGGAGGCGGATCTTGACGCCTGGTATCTGTTTGAGCAGAGCTTCGGGATCTCCAGGGCGCAGTATTTTCTTTGCGCAAGGGAGAACATTGTCGGAAGCACGGCACAGAAAATGACTGCTCAAGAGCAGACTGGTAATTCTTTGGAGAGCAAAAACGCGCTGGACTGTGTAGAACTGTGGCTGAAAGAGAAACTGTCAGCGTATGAGCACGCACTGAAAAAACGCGCAGCCCGCATTCCGCTGCAGCAGATCATAGGACAACAGGAGTTCATGGGACTTTCGTTCTTTGTCAATGAGCATGTACTGATCCCGAGGCAGGATACGGAGACGCTGGTGGAGCTTGTGCTGCAGGAGCAGAAGGATAAGGATATTTCGATCCTTGATATGTGTACTGGATCCGGCTGTATTGCGGTGAGCTTGAAGAAGCTTGGAGGATATGCGCATGTGGAAGGCGCGGATATCTCGGAAGAGTCGTTAAAGGTTGCAAAAAGAAATTCAGAAGAGATTCTTGAAAACAACGATGTAAATAATGATGCAGTCAGCAGCAGGACAGAACAAATACAGAATTGCACGAATCTGACAAACAATCAGAATAAACAGGATAATTCTGAAGAACGCATGGTTTCTGAAGCCAGCAAGCTGTCGCAGGCAGGTGTAACATTCCGCCACAGTGACATGTTCAGCAATTTTCCGGAGACAGAACAGTTTGATGTGATCGTTTCCAACCCACCCTACATCCCCAGCGCAGTTATCGAAGAGCTGGAACCGGAAGTGCGGGACCATGAGCCGCGAGGAGCTCTTGACGGGACCGCGGACGGGCTTTATTTTTACAGAATTCTGGCAGAAGAATGTGCCAAACATCTGACGCCGGGAGGACATGTGTATTTTGAGACCGGATATGACCAGGGAGCAGCGGTGAAGGAACTGCTGGATATCCATGGTTTTAAGGATACAAGAGTGATTCAGGATCTGGCAGGAAAAGACCGCGTTGTGTGCGGAGCCTGGCAGACCGCAGGCGTATGAGGAGGTTTTATAGATGTTTGACCGTTTGGATGACATGTTACGGCATTACGAAGAGTTAATGCTGGAATTAAATAACCCGTCGGTGGCGGAAGACCAGAGAAAATTCCGCAAGCTGATGAAGGAGCAGGCAGACCTGGCGCCGATCGTTGACGCATACAAGCAGTACAAGCAGGCGAAACAGGACGTGGAGGACAGCCTTGCGCTTCTCGATGAGGAGAGCGACGAGGAGATGAAGGAACTCGCGAAGGAAGAACTTGCCGACGCAAAGAAGAGGATCGAGGAGCTGGAACAGGAGTTAAAGATCCTGCTTCTCCCGAAAGACCCGAACGATGAGAAGAACGTAATCGTCGAGATCCGTGCCGGTGCAGGCGGAGACGAGGCAGCATTATTCGCTTCCGAGTTATACCGCATGTATGTGCACTATGCGGAGAGCCAGCACTGGAAGACAGAGATGATCAACGTCAGTGAGAGCGGAATCGGCGGCATGAAGGAAGTTGAGTTTATGATCACCGGACACGGCGCTTACTCCAAGTTAAAATACGAGAGCGGCGTCCACCGTGTACAGCGTGTCCCGGAGACAGAGTCCGGCGGAAGGATCCACACCTCCACGGCAACCGTTGCCATCATGCCGGAGGCTGAGGAATTCGACGTTGTGATCGATGATAAGGATATCCGTATTGATGTTATGCGTGCGTCCGGTAACGGCGGACAGTGTGTCAACACCACAGACTCCGCGGTGCGTTTAACGCATATCCCGACAGGAATCGTGATCTACAGCCAGACTGAGAAGTCCCAGCTTCAGAACAAGGAGAAAGCGTTCCGTTTACTGCGTTCCAAGTTATATGATATGGAGCTGGAGAGACGCCAGAATGAGGAGGCGGCAGAGCGCCGCAGCCAGATCGGTACCGGTGATCGCTCCGAGAAGATCCGTACCTACAACTTCCCGCAGGGACGTGTGACAGACCACAGGATCAAGCTGACACTCTATAAGATCGATGCCATCATGGACGGCGATATTCAGGAGCTGATCGACAGCCTTATTGCGGCGGATCAGGCGGCGAAGCTTGCGAAGATGAATGAGAACTAATTAAAAAATACCTTCGAGGACCAGAAATGATCTTCGAAGGTATTTTTTACCTCAGTCGAGAAGACTCCCGTCTCTTCAGGTGGTGAGTCATAACAAATTAGTCTCAGTGGGAGTTAGGTCTCCGACTGAGAGAGACGCTCCGCGAGGATGCGCAGTGATTCTGTAAAGAATATGTCAGCTTGCGCTGACCAGAATTACGCGTCAAGTCTCATGGACGTTCGACTTGAAAAAATGGGAAATTCCAAGAAATTCCCTATTTCACAAAAGGCACATTCTCTTTATGAGAAAATAATCTTCTGCCACCGTCCGCTCTTATACCTGCAGACAAAGAAGATCCCGCGGACAAGCCAGTCGATGGTCATAGCAACCCAGACACCGAAGATTCCCATATGGAACACCATGGTCAGCAGGTAGCTGAAACCAAACCGGAACACCCACATGGAGATGATGGAGAGCACCATGGTGACCTTCACATCCGCCGCGGCGCGCAGCGTATTCGGCAGCGTGAAGGACAGCGGCCAGATCGTCACAACGCAGGCAGCATGGTATAAAATAATATCATTCGCATACCGGGCAGCCTCATCGGAGAGATTGTAGACCGACAGGATAAACGGCAGCGCCAGGATCACGATGAGGTTTGATGCGATCAGGCAGAGATACTCCACGCGCATCATATGCTTTGTGTAATATTTTACCTGCTCGAAATCTCCCGCGCCGACGCACTGGGCGCAGACCGTGAGAAGTGCAAAGCCGAAGGACATGCCGGGCAGGATCGCAAAGTTCGCGATATTATTGCCGACCGCGTTCGCTGCCAGGGATGCGGTTCCGAGACCGGAGACGAGACTTAAAACGGCGATCTTTCCAAGCTGGAACATACTGTTCTCCAGGCCGTTCGGAATTCCGATATAGAGGATCTTTTTCAGCACATTCCACTTGATCTTAAACGGGTATGGGTGCAAAATGTGAAGTTCATGTTTCTGGTTGTTTAACAAAATAAGAATCACCACGCAGGCAACACCCCGGGACACGACCGTCGGGATCGCAACGCCCTCGACACCGCGGTGGAATCCGAAGATTAAAAGCGCGTTTCCGAATACATTGATGGAGTTCATGAGTAGTGAGGTCTTCATGGCGATATTGGAATTTCCCATAGCACGGAAGATCGCGGCTCCCGCGTTGTACATGGCGATCATCGGGATGGAAGACAGAACGATCAGCAGGTAGGTACGACTGTCCTTCATGACTTCCGGCTCGATCTTTCCGAATACATGGTACAGGATCACGTTCTGTCCGAGGTAGCCGAGGATCATAATAAAGATCGAGAACAGGAATGTGAAGTTAAAAAGCTGGGCGGTCGCCTCGCAGCCGGTCTTCGGATCTTTTCTTCCAAGATACTGTCCGGCAATCACCGCGCCGCCGGTGGCGAGAGCCGTGAAAATATTGATGATGAGAAGCATGACCGTGTCGACCAGGGAAACACCGGAGACGGCTGCCTCCCCGACCCGGGCGACCATGATGGAGTCGGAAAGACCGACGGCAACCTGTAGAAACTGATCCACGATCAGGGGAATGATCAGGCGCACCAGGTCGTTCCGGCTGAAAAGACGATTATTCATATGTAGATACATCCTCCAGAAAAAAATATAATATAGGTTCTAACATATTTTTATAAGATTTGCAATTGGGAAAAGTTCCGGTTTTTAAGTATGGTCCTGTGGTATGATTTCAGCGAATTTTCTTAAACAAAGGGATAGTCTATAAGAATATTTAAGAATAGAACTGCAAAGGGAAATGAATGTCGAAGAAGGTGCAGGGGCAGTTAAGAAAAGAGTCAGAAGGAAAAACAGATGTCTGCAGAGGGAAACGGACAGCGAACATCATAGGTATGATGTGAAATATGGGGAAATTATAAAAAATCCACAGAAATCTTCATGTTTTTTAAGAGAATTATAAGAGGAAGTACCTTTAAAAGAAAAGGCATTTATGCTATAATGACCCCAGTATAGGGCGTAGTGTGCCCAAAAACAGATGAGAAAAGGAGAGCATATGAAAGGAATCATACTTGCCGGCGGAAGCGGCACAAGGCTGTATCCGCTCACTAAGGTAACTTCCAAACAGCTTTTACCAATTTATGATAAACCAATGATCTATTATCCGTTATCCGTGCTGATGAACGCAGGAATCAGAGATATCCTCATCATCTCCACACCGGACGATACCCCGAGATTTGAGGCGCTGTTAGGTGACGGAAAACAGTTCGGCGTGAACTTATCCTACGCTGTACAGCCGAGCCCGGACGGACTTGCCCAGGCCTTCATCATCGGTGAAAAATTCATCAATGGTGACTCTGTTGCGATGATCTTAGGAGATAATATCTTCCACGGACAGGGCTTAAAGAAACGTCTCCGTGCGGCAGCAGAGAAGGAGAAAGGCGCAACCGTATTCGGCTACTATGTCGATGATCCGGAGCGTTTCGGTATCGTTGAGTTCGATGAGACTGGAAAAGCGATCTCCATCGAAGAGAAGCCGGAAAAACCGAAGTCCAATTACTGCGTGACCGGTCTTTACTTCTACGATAACCGCGTTGTCGAGTATGCGAAGAACTTAAAGCCGTCCGCAAGAGGCGAGCTTGAGATCACAGATTTAAACCGCATCTACCTTGAGAACGGCGAGCTGGATGTAACACTTTTAGGACAGGGCTTTACATGGCTTGACACCGGTACCCACGAGTCCTTAGTTGAGGCCACAAACTTCGTTAAGACCATCGAGACCCACCAGCACAGAAAGATCGCGTGTCTGGAAGAGATCGCCTACACGAATGGCTGGATCTCCAAGGAAGAAGTTATGGCCGCATACGAGATCTATAAGAAGAACCAGTACGGCCAGTATTTAAAGGATGTCATCGACGGAAAATATATCGACAAACTGCCGGGACACGCAGATAAGTAAAGAGAAAAAACAGCAGGCTTTCAGCGCACTCACGCCCAAATACAAAGCGTTTGAGTGAAAGCTTCTGAATTGATACAGGAAAGGATGGAACATGAGCTGAGTGTATTTCTGTATGAAAATTTTGCAGTCAGGATCATGTTCATGAAGGAGAAATAAACACATGAAAATCATCGTAACAGGCGGCGCCGGATTTATCGGCGGCAACTTCATCCACCATATGGTAAACAAATACCCGGAGTACCAGATCGTAAACCTCGATCTCTTAACATACGCCGGAAACCTTGAGACATTAAAGCCGGTCGAGAACAAGCCGAACTACAAGTTCGTAAAGGGTGATATCGCAGACCGCAAATTCGTATTCGACCTCTTCGAGAAAGAGAAACCGGATATCGTTGTAAACTTCGCGGCAGAGAGCCATGTTGACCGTTCCGTTGTCGATCCGGAGAGTTTTGTCCGCACAAACGTAATGGGAACAACGACACTGCTCGATGCATGCCGTACCTATGGAATCAAGCGTTACCACCAGGTTTCCACCGATGAGGTCTATGGAGATCTTCCGCTGGACCGCCCGGACCTCTTCTTCACAGAGGAGACACCGCTCCACACCTCCAGCCCGTACTCTTCCTCCAAGGCAAGCGCTGACCTCTTCGTTCTCGCCTACCACAGAACCTACGGACTCCCGGTGACGATCTCCCGTTGTTCTAACAACTACGGTCCGTACCACTTCCCGGAGAAGCTGATCCCGCTGATGATCAGCCGTGCCCTCGCTGATGAGGCACTTCCGGTATACGGAACAGGCGAGAATGTCCGCGACTGGCTCCATGTTTCCGACCACTGTGAGGCCATCGACCTGATCATCCACAACGGACGTGTCGGTGAGGTTTATAACGTCGGTGGACACAATGAGAGAACAAACCTTGAGGTCGTTAAGACGATCTTAAAGGCATTAAATAAGCCGGAGAGCCTCATTAAATTCGTAACAGACCGTCCGGGCCACGACAGACGTTACGCCATCGACCCGACAAAGCTTGAGACAGAGCTTGGCTGGAAGCCGAAATACAACTTTGATACCGGTATCCAGCAGACGATCCAGTGGTATCTGGATAACGAGGACTGGTGGAAGCACATCTTAAGCGGTGAGTACAGCAATTACTTCGATAATATGTACGGCGACCGCCTTGGTAAGGATTTAAAGTAAGGCACTTTCAGGTGAAAGGAATAACGCGAACATGAGAGTTTTAGTAACAGGCGTAAAAGGCCAGCTTGGTCATGACGTTGTAAACGAGATGGAAAAACGCGGTCTGACTCCGATCGGAGTCGATCTTGCGGAGATGGATATTACCGATAAAGAGGCATGCGACCGTGTGATTACGGAGGCAAATGTCGAGGCGGTCATCCACTGTGCCGCTTATACAGCGGTTGACGCAGCGGAGGACAATGTGGATGTTTGCATGAAGGTCAACGCAGGCGGGACAAGAAATATCGCGGAAGTCTGCAAAAAACTTGGCATCAAGATGATGTACATCAGCACAGACTATGTGTTCGACGGACAGGGAACCCGCCCGTGGGAGCCGGATGATGAGAGACATCCACTGAATGTCTATGGACAGTCCAAATATGAGGGAGAGCTTGCAGTCGAGGAGCTGGTAGAGAAATTCTTTACCGTCCGCATCGCCTGGGTATTCGGCGTAAACGGCAAGAACTTTATCAAGACCATGCTGCGGATCGGAAAGGAGCGTGGAGCTGCATCTGTCGTTGATGACCAGATCGGGTCCCCGACCTACACCTACGATCTCGCAAGACTCCTTGTTGATATGATCCAGACCGACAAATACGGCAGATACCATGCGACCAACGAGGGACTCTGCTCCTGGTATGAGTTCGCGTGTGAGATCTTCCGCGCAGCCGGCATGGATGTCAAGGTGACACCGGTGCATTCCGATGAGTATCCGGCAGCAAAGGCAAAACGCCCGATGAACAGCCGGATGAGCAAGGAAAAGCTTACAGAGAACGGCTTCGAGCGTCTTCCGGAGTGGAAGGACGCGGTTGCGAGATATCTGAAGGAGATCACCTGGTAGAAGGGTTCACTGCCTGAAAGAGGTGGAGCCTTACCGGACTGGGATAAAGATCAGGATTTGGCGGCGAAGGACCGGTCCTGCTTATAAAAAGACATACGGCTGTCGGTGAAGACATGTTCTCCGGCAGCCTGTTTTATCAGAGAAAACAGGATCTGCGAAGTCCTGTCAGCAGCGTATCAATGCCGGACAGTTTGGTGCAGATGCGCATAATCTATGAAGAGACAGAAAACCGCGGACTCTATAGAGAATGAGGATATTGTTTTATGGAAATGTCCGATTCTCTATAAGGTTCGCGGTATATGGAGGAAATTGAGGAATGGGAAAATATTTTGGTACCGACGGCTTCCGCGGCGAGGCAAACGTCGATCTTACCGTGGAACACGCGTATAAAGTCGGAAGATTTCTCGGCTGGTATTATGGAAAACAGGCCAAGGGAGACCGCTGCAGAGTCGTGATCGGAAAAGACACGAGACGCTCCAGCTATATGTTTGAGTACTCCCTTGCAGCGGGACTCACAGCATCCGGCGCTGACACTTATCTTTTACATGTAACGACAACACCGAGCGTGTCCCATGTGATCCGCACGGAAGATTTTGACTGTGGGATTATGATCTCCGCCAGCCACAATCCGTACTATGACAATGGAATCAAGGTCATGAACGGCAACGGCGAGAAGCTCGAGGAGAGTGTGATCACAGAGATCGAGAAGTACTTAGACGGAGAGATGGAAGAGATCCCGCTTGCAAAGAGAGAAAATATCGGAAGAACGCAGGATTTTGCAGCAGGAAGAAACCGCTATATCGGTTACCTGATCTCCATCGCTACGAGATCCTTTAAGGGTAAGAAGGTTGGCCTCGACTGCTCCAACGGAAGCGCTTCCTCCGTTGCGAAGAGCGTATTTGATGCCCTCGGCGCTGACACATACGTCATCAATGACAAGCCTGACGGACTGAACATCAACCGTGACTGCGGTTCCACCCATATTGAAAACCTTCAGAAATTCGTGAAGGAGAAAGGTCTCGATGTGGGCTTTGCCTATGATGGTGACGCGGACCGCTGCCTGGCTGTGGATGAGAACGGAAACGTCGTGGACGGCGACCTGATCCTCTACATCTGTGGAAAGTACATGAAGGAGCAGGGACTTCTGCGCAATAACAAGATCGTCACGACGGTTATGTCAAACCTCGGTCTCTACAAGGCGCTCGACCGCGAGGAAATTGGCTACGAGAAGACGGCTGTCGGCGACAAATATGTATACGAGAACATGTCCAGGACCGGAAACTGCCTCGGTGGCGAGCAGTCCGGACATATCATTTTCAGCAAGTACGCGACTACCGGAGACGGAATACTGACATCTTTAAAGATCATGGAGGTCATGCTGGAGAAGAAGGAGACGCTCGGAAAGCTTGCTTCTGAGGTTACGATCCTTCCGCAGCTCTTAAAAAATGTCCGCGTGGCAGACAAGACGGCGGCATTAAATGACCCGGATGTGCAGGCAGCAGGAAAAGCTGTTGATGAAGCACTTGGAAATGACGGCAGGCTTCTTCTCCGCCAGAGCGGAACAGAGCCGCTGATCCGCGTTATGGTCGAGGCGGAGACACCAGAGATCTGCGAGAAGTATGTGGATCAGGTGATCGATGTATTGAAGAAAAAAGGTCATGTGACAGAAAGCTGATCGCTTGAAATATAAAATATGAACGATGAGGCAGTGAAGAAAATTCGCTGCCTCATTTTATATATGGTGGTAGAGGATTTTGCCGATTCGGAATGCGAAGCATCGGCAAAATCCTGTTACAGTGCGCGGCATGGAGTGCCCGTGTACTGTAACACTTCATATCTCCTATATCTAAATGTTATGGCATAGATTCTTGCGATTCCATTTTCACAGTGATATAATGAAAAAACGGAAAAGGACGGTCAAAAACGCGACCGTCGATTGAATTTCACAAAAAAAGGACTGATGAAAATGGGGTTAGACCTAAAAGCGTAACATTGTTTATAATTGAGAAGTACAGCGTGGTTTACCGACTCCGTGGCCTGCGACTATGAAGCTGGAGGGAAACTGCAGTGCCTGGAAAGACTGCATGATTACAAAAATTCATGAAATGCAGGAATGAAAATGACTTTTATCAGAAAAGCGGAGGAAAGAAACTATGATGAATTATAAGAGATATCAGAGAGTACCGGTCATGAATTACCCGGAGAGGGAGTGGCCGAATAAAGAGATCCAGAAAGCGCCGATCTGGTGCAGCGTGGATCTACGTGACGGCAATCAGGCACTTGTAGAGCCGATGGTCGTTGAAGAGAAGATCGAAATGTTCAATATGCTGGTGCAGATGGGCTTCAAGGAGATCGAGATCGGTTTCCCGGCCGCTTCCCAGATCGAATTTGACTTTTTAAGACAGCTCGTTGAACGCAGGCTGATCCCGGACGATGTGACGGTCCAGGTTCTGACCCAGTGCCGTGATCACCTGTTAAAGAGAACCTTCGAGTCCATTCAGGGAATCCCGAAGGCAGTTGTACATATTTACAACTCTACATCCACCTTACAGCGTGATGTTGTATTCCATATGGACCGAGAGGAGATCAAGCAGATCGCGATCGATGGCGTCGATATGGTAAAGAAGTACATGGAAGATTATGACGGAAAAGTGATTCTGGAGTATTCCCCGGAGAGCTTTACCGGAACAGAGATGGATTACGCCCTTGATATTTGCAACGCGGTCCAGAGAGCATGGGGTCCGACACCGGACAATAAGATGATCATCAACCTTCCGTCCACTGTTGAGATGACGACACCGAACGTATTCGCAGACCAGATCGAGTGGATGAGCAAACATCTGGAGAACCGCGAGAGCATCGTTTTAAGCGTTCATCCGCATAATGACCGCGGAACAGGCGTCGCTGCTGCAGAACTTGCAATGCTTGCAGGCGCTGACCGCGTTGAGGGAACCCTGTTCGGAAACGGTGAGCGTACCGGCAACGTGGATATCCTGACCATCGCCTACAATATGTTCTCCCAGGGAATCGACCCAGAGCTTGAGATCGGCGACATCAAGAAGATCGCGGAAGTATACGAGCGTTGCACAAAGATGCATATCGATCCGCGTCATCCGTACGCTGGAAAGCTGGTATTTACTGCATTCTCCGGCTCCCATCAGGATGCTATCAACAAGGGAATGCATGCGCTTATGGAAAGAAAGAGCGAGATCTGGCAGGTTCCGTATCTGCCGATCGATCCGTCCGATATCGGCAGAGAGTACGAGCCGGGGGTCCGTATCAACAGCCAGTCCGGAAAGGGCGGTGTTGCCTTCGTTATGGACAGCTTCTTTGGATTCAAGCTTCCGCGCGGCATGCACAAGGAGTTTGCGGATGTGATCCAGAAGATCGCAGAGAAGCAGGGTGAGGTTGCACCGGAGCAGATCATGGAAGTGTTCCGCGAGGAATATCTCGATCGCAAGGAACCATACCATTTCCGCAAGTGCAAGATCACGGATTTCGAGTCTGGCGACCAGTTCACAACAGTTTCAGTCGTTACATACTCCGATCACGGCGAGACAAAACAGTTTGAAGGTGTCGGAAACGGCCCGATTGATGCTGTGAAACGCGGACTGGAGGAGGAGCTTGGTATCTCAATCAAGGTTCTCGATTACAGCGAGCATGCGCTGACATCCGGTTCCGGGGCTCAGGCGGCTTCCTATATCCACCTGATGGATCAGAAGACCGGCAAGGTGACATACGGTGTCGGCATCAGCTCCAACATCACGAGAGCATCCTTAAGAGGTATCTTCAGTGCAGTTAACCGTCTGTTTGGAGATGCAGAGTAAAATAAAAATGTCGGATATACGTTCAGTGCTGCGGTAAGACATAGGGAGAAACTGCAGTGTCCGGCGGCAAATCATAAGAAAATTTTAAATGCGGCAGAAATGGGAATGCAATCCTGTTTTTGCCGCATTTTTGCGTCATATTTTTAATGAAATGTAAGGAAAAAGAGAAGAGTTTTTAGGAAGTTTTCTGTATAATACAAGTACAAACAAAAAACGAAAGACATCGAATGGAGATATCGAAAACAAATAGCCACCGTGGGAACGATGAAAAGGAAGCCGGTGGGAAAGTGAAAAAGTATATTCCGGAAACGGAAATATTTAGAAGAGGAGGGTTTCTATGAAGAAGAGATATTTTGCAGGTGCAGCAGTTGCAGCGATGATTTTAACCGCAGGAATGGCGATGACCTCCTTTGCGGACTGGTCGCAGCAGAATGGAAAATGGTATTACTACAATGACAACAATGGACGCCTTGTTCGGAATGACTGGGTATGCTCCAAGGATGCATGGTATTATATGGATTACAATGGAGTGATGCAGACAAACAGCCTGATCGATGATACCTATTATGTAAACGAGAATGGCGTCATGATCACAAACACATGGAAGTACATCAACAACAGCCGCTGGAACGAGAGCGGATGGAGATATTTTGGAGCGAACGGAAAGGCGTACACAAACGGCTGGAAACAGATCAATGACGTGTGGTATCACTTTACGGATTCCGTTTTGGATATCGGCTGGGTGGAGATCGATGGTAAGATCTATCATTTAGAAGATTCCGGAGCCATGACGACGGGATGGAGAAAACTGGCGGACAGAGAGGATGACTGGGGTGAGTACTGGTACTATTTTAATTCCAGTGGAAAGCTGATCTATGATGGTGAGCTGAAGATCTCCGGTGAGACCTATATCTTTGACCACAGCGGAAGAATGCTGACTGGCTGGGTAAATGAGTCTGATTACACATCTACAGGACGTGACGACCTCTCCAACAGCGATGTCAATGCCCTTCGCTACTTCCGCAGCGGCGGACAGCAGATGAACGGCTGGAGATATATGGCATCCCCGGATGACGCTGAGGAAAACTGGTACTACTTTAAAGATGGCCGCGCATACTCCACATCCTATAAAACAACGGAGGCCTGCGGATACGGAATAGCGAAGATCAAGGGAGAGACCTACTGCTTCGATAAGAAGGGCCGCATGAAGACAGGTCTTGTGGAGCTGAGTGACGGCAGAAAGTTCTACTTTGATAGTGACGGAAAGATGAAGACCGGGCGGATCGTGGTCAACGACGATAACCATGACAATGAAGTATTCTACTTCACGACTTCTGGCAGTATCGGAACGAGAGGCGACGGATTCACGGGTGTGAAGGACGGAAGTCTCTACGAGAACGGACGCCTTGTGAGTGCGGAAGAGGGAATGAAGTACGAGAAAGTCACCGTTGACGGAAAGACATATGTAGTCAATGAATCCGGTAAGGTAAAGACCAGCGGAACCGTGACAGACGCGGATGGCGTGAAATATAAGATCACGAAGGATCAGAACGGCGGATATAAAGTGGAAGTTTCCTGGTAGGAATGGATACAAAAAGATTGATTATATAAAGGATGATGACGGCGATGTTTTTATTGAATTGAAAAGAAAGTGTGCCTATTACATTATCTCATATGATTAGGAGGGAATGAATAGCTATGAAGAAAGCAAATTTTTTTATTTATCATCTTTGACAGTTATTTTGTTTAATATATTCTTTATTGGTTTTATTCTGAAAAACGGACATAAAGAATATATCCCTCCGGCAGGAGTCATTACATATGAATATTGGAATGAGCTGGTAAAAAATCCAGAATTAGTCGATGAAGTACTGGCAAGTAATGTTGCGAATATTTCAAGCGTATCATGCATTATATTTGTGCTTGAAATTCTATATGCACTGGCTGTTTACGATAGTTTAAGAAGTAGAGACGGACGATGGATACTACTCATAGTTCCTATAGCTTTTATCTCATACAATATATGTCGACAGCTTTTCATAACGTATATCCCGGTGTACCATATGTTTATGCTGCTTCTACCGACTGAATTTGTATCAATAGTTCTGGAAGTCTTAAATTTATATGCGTATAGAAGATCTCGTAGCAGGGAAATGCTGAAAAACAGTACACACAGATAATGTAGAATTTCATAGAAACCCATAAAGAGAGACCCCGGCGGGCAGCTGCCGGGGTCTTTCGCGTTTTTCGGGGAAAAGACAGATGGATATGCCGATTGAAACGGTCTGCGCAGATGAAAAGTGGTAAAATATGAAACGAACAAATGTTTGCATATAAAATGGAATTGTGGTATACTGACCGTAACACGGGACAGTAACCGGAATCCATGGAAAACGTATAGTCCCGGAACTCTGTGAGAATGATAAAGCAAAAGCAGACATGGCAAAGAGGAGAAACACAATGCCGAAGCAATATATAAAAATACGAGGTGCCAACGAGCACAACTTAAAAAATATTTCCCTGGATATCCCAAGAAATGAGCTGGTGGTCCTGACCGGACTTTCCGGATCGGGAAAATCTTCTCTGGCATTTGATACGATCTACGCGGAGGGACAGAGACGCTATATGGAGTCTCTGTCCTCCTATGCGCGTCAGTTCTTAGGCCAGATGGAAAAGCCGGATGTTGAGAGCATCGAGGGACTTTCCCCGGCGATCTCCATCGACCAGAAATCCACGAACCGCAACCCGCGTTCCACCGTAGGAACTGTGACGGAGATATACGACTATATGCGTCTTCTGTACGCGAGGATCGGTATACCCCACTGCCCGAAGTGCGGCAGGGAGATCCGGAAACAGACCGTGGACCAGATGGTGGACCAGATCATGACACTGCCGGAGCGGACGAAAATCCAGCTTTTAGCGCCAATGGTCCGTGGAAGAAAGGGACGTCATGAGAAGGTTCTGGAACAGGCGAAACGCAGCGGCTATGTCCGCGTGATGATCGATGGAAATCTACATGAGCTGTCAGAAGAGATCACGCTGGAGAAGAACATCAAGCACAATATTGAGATCGTTGTGGACCGTCTCGTTGTGAAGCCGGGGATCGAGAAACGTCTGACGGACTCCATCGAGACTGTGATGAAGCTGTCCGACGGTCTGATGATCGTGGATGTGATGGGCGGCGAGCCGATCAACTTCAGCCAGAGCTTTTCCTGCCCGGACTGCGGGATCAGCATCGAGGAGGTGGAGCCGCGAAGCTTCTCCTTTAATAATCCGTTTGGCGCCTGCCCGGACTGTTTCGGTCTGGGATATAAGATGGAATTTGACGAGGATCTGATGATCCCGGATAAGTCCCTGAGTATTAACGAGGGAGCGATCGTCGTCCTTGGCTGGCAGTCCTGCGCGAAGCCGGGAAGCTTTTCGAGGGCGATTCTGGATGCCCTGGCGGCAGAGTATCACTTTGATCTTGATACTCCGTTTAAAGATTATCCGAAGGAGATCCATGATATCCTGATTTACGGAACCGGTGGAAAGGAAGTAAAGGTCCACTATACAGGACAGCGCGGAACCGGCGTTTACGACGTGGCCTTTGAGGGCCTGATCGAGAACGTGAACCGCCGTTACCGGGAGACGTTCTCCCAGGCCAGCAAGGCAGAGTACGAGAGTTTTATGCGGATCACACCGTGTACCACCTGTCATGGACAGCGCTTAAAGCAGTCTTCTCTGGCAGTGACGGTAGGTGGGCTGAATATTTACGAGGCTACGAATATGTCCATCGTAAAATTCAGGGAGTTTATCGATGATCTGAAGCTATCTGAAATGCAGAAGATGATCGGTGAACAGATTTTAAAGGAAATCCGGGCGAGGATCAGCTTCCTGATCGATGTGGGACTGGATTATCTGTCCTTATCCCGGGCGACGGGTACCCTTTCCGGCGGAGAGGCACAGCGGATCCGTCTGGCGACCCAGATCGGTTCCGGACTTGTAGGTGTGGCCTACATCCTTGATGAGCCGAGTATTGGACTGCACCAGAGAGATAACGATAAGCTGTTGAAAACGCTGGAACATCTTCGGGATCTCGGAAACAGTGTGATCGTCGTGGAACACGATGAGCATACGATGCGGGCGGCGGACTGTATCGTGGATATCGGTCCGGGGGCCGGGGAACACGGCGGAAATGTGGTCGCTGTGGGAACGGCAGCCCAGATCATGAAGTGTAAAGAATCGATCACCGGTGCGTATTTAAGCGGCCGGATCAAAATTCCGGTGCCGAAGGAGAGAAGAAACCCCACAGGCTGGATCAAAATCCGTGGCGCGAGGGAGAATAACCTGAAAAATATCGATGTGGATGTGCCGCTTGGAATTATGACCTGCGTGACCGGTGTGTCGGGATCGGGAAAGAGCTCCCTGATCAACGAGATCCTCTATAAGGCACTGGCGAAAAAGCTGAACCATGCCCGGACGATCCCGGGAGATCATGACGGAATCGATGGTGTGGAACAGCTGGATAAGATCATCGCCATCGACCAGTCCCCGATCGGAAGAACGCCGCGATCAAACCCGGCGACCTACACCGGTGTGTTTGACCTGATCCGTGATCTTTTCGCAGCGACCACCGATGCGAAGGCGAAGGGATACTCAAAGGGACGGTTCAGCTTCAATGTGAAGGGCGGTCGATGCGAGGCCTGCAGCGGTGACGGAATCATCAAGATCGAAATGCATTTCCTTCCGGATGTCTATGTACCCTGCGAGGTCTGCGGCGGAAAGCGGTACAACCGTGAGACCCTGGAAGTGAAGTATAAGGGAAAGAGCATTTACGATGTGCTGAATATGACCGTGGAGGAGGCGCTAAAGTTCTTTGAGAATGTGCCGTCTATCGCGAGAAAGATTGCGACATTGAACGATGTGGGACTTTCCTATATCCGTCTCGGACAGCCTTCGACGGAGCTTTCCGGCGGCGAGGCGCAGCGGATCAAGCTCGCCACAGAGCTTTCCAGACGCGGAACCGGAAAAACGATCTATATTCTTGATGAGCCGACGACAGGACTCCACTTTGCGGATGTCCATAAGCTGGTGGAGATCTTAAGAAAGCTTTCCGAAGGTGGAAATACGGTGGTTGTGATCGAGCACAATCTGGATGTGATCAAGACCGCGGATTATATTATCGACATGGGACCGGAAGGCGGAGACCGCGGCGGTACCGTGATCGCGAAGGGAACGCCGGAGGAGATCGTGAAGGTTCCGGAGTCTTATACGGGGCAGTATGTCAAGAGGTATCTTGAGAACGGAGATGCCGGTTCAGATGAGTAAAAAAATGAAAGTTTCGAATCATCACTTGGAATACTTCCGGCGGTATGCTATACTGAAGTAATAAGAAAAACATAAATGCCCGACAGTAATTTCTATTACAGTTCATCCATGCTCTGGTTTGGCTGACCTGTAACTAATTTCCCGCTGCCGGGCAGTTATGTAAAACAGGGATCACACAGGAGGAATAAGCCCATGCTGTTAGTAAAAAACGCAAAAGTTTACGCACCGGAATATCTCGGAGTGAAGGATATCCTGATCGCCGGAGGAAGGATCGAAAGAATTGCGGATCATCTGCCGGAGTATGAGGGATGTGAAGTAATCGACGGAACCGGAAAGATCGTGACTCCGGGTATTATCGACCGCCACGTCCATGTGACCGGAGGCGGCGGAGAAGGAAGCTTCCACACTCAGGCACCGCAGGTCCAGCTGTCCAGCCTGATCAAGGGTGGTGTTACAACTGTACTTGGACTTTTGGGAACTGACGGAATCAGCAGAAGCGTGGAGAATCTTTTAGCAAAGGTAAAAGCGTTAAAAGAAGAGGGAATTTCCGCTTATGCGATCTGCGGAGCCTATGGTTATCCGAGTACGACCGTGACCGGAAGTGTCAGCAAGGACATCATGTTTATCGATGAGATCCTTGGAGTGAAGCTTGCGATCTCTGATCACCGTGCGCCGAATATCACGACAGAGGAACTGATCCGTCTGGCCAGTGATGTCCGCACCGCAGGAATGCTGAGTGGAAAACCTGGATTTATCTGCCTTCACATGGGCGGAGATAAGAGAGCATTAAAACCGGTATTTGAGGCATTAGAGCGCACCTCGATTCCGCCGAAAACATTTCAGCCGACTCACGTGGGACGCAACGCGAACCTCTTAGAGGATGCGTTTAAGTTCGCGAAGATGGGCGGAACGATCGACCTCACCTGTGGGGAATCTGAAAGTAAGTTCCACTCTGTTGCAGATGCTGTCAAGAAAGCGAAAAAAGAAGGAGTTCCAATGGAGAAGGTGACCATGAGCTCCGACGGACAGGGAAGCTGGTCTAACTATGATGCAGAAGGAAAACTTGTGGAGATCGGTGTTTCCGATGTGGATACGATCTACCGTCAGATCGTCTACATGGTAAAAGAAGAAAATATGGATTTGGAGGAACTTCTGGCTCTCGGAACTAAGAATCCGGCGATGGCTCTGGAATTATATCCGAAAAAGGGTGCTGTGAAGGAAGAAAGTGATGCGGATATCCTGATCATGAATGAAGATCTCTCTCTTGATACGGTGATCGCTATGGGCGTGCCTATGATGAGAGACGGGAAAATCCTTAAAAAGGGAACGTATGAGAAATAATGTTGCTGCCTGTGCGAGGTGTCAATATGCCTGACTATGTACTGTAACAGGATTTTGCCGATGCTTCGCATTCCGAATCGGCAAAATCCACTACCACCACTGTATTGTACGGAATTTTCAGTTCAGAAAATTCCTACCCGAGTACAGTAACCTTCATACTTATTAAAGTACAGGTTTTGAGGGAAAGCACTTGCCAAGTTTCTATGAATCCCTTATAATTAGTTCCAAATAGGAAAATTTATATCTGTCCGGCATTCCGGCACAAATCGATGCGGATTGCCGGGCAGTTATCAAGAAGTACATGCACATATTTCAGGAGGCACCCGATGAATCAGGAAAAAATTATTGTTATCGACTTCGGCGGCCAGTACAATCAGCTGGTTGCCCGTCGTGTCCGTGAATGCCATGTATACTGTGAGATCTACTCCTACCGGACTCCGATCGAACAGATCAAGGCAATGAATCCGAAAGGAATCATCTTAACCGGAGGTCCGAACAGCGTTTATGAGGAAGGTGCTGCTACATGCAGCAAGGAACTGTTTGAGATGGGCGTTCCGGTACTCGGACTCTGCTACGGCGCGCAGCTGATGTCCCACGTTCTCGGCGGACATGTATGCAAAGCACCGGTCCGTGAGTACGGCAAGATCGAAGTAACTGTGGATAAGACAAGCAAGCTTTTCGGAGATGTATCCGAGAAGACGATCTGCTGGATGAGCCACAATGACTACATCGAGAAAGAAGCACCTGGATTCAGAATTGTCGCACATACTCCGGACTGCCCGGTTGCAGCCGCTGAGTGCGAGGAGAAGAAATTATATGCGATCCAGTTCCATCCGGAAGTTCTTCATACTCAGGAAGGTACAAAGATGCTCCATAACTTCATCTATGAAGTCTGCGGATGTGCCGGAACATGGAAGATGGACGCATTTGTTGAAAACAGCATCAAAGCGATCCGCGAGAAAGTTGGAAATGGAAAAGTTCTCTGCGCGTTATCCGGTGGAGTTGACTCTTCTGTTGCAGCCGTTATGCTCGCAAAGGCAGTCGGCGACCAGCTCACCTGTGTATTCGTTGATCACGGTCTTCTCCGTAAGAATGAAGGCGACGAGGTCGAGGAAGTATTTGGACCGAATGGCCCGTACGATCTGCACTTTATCCGCGTAAACGCACAGCAGCGCTTCTACGATAAATTAGCAGGCGTTGAGGAGCCGGAGAGAAAGAGAAAGATCATCGGCGAGGAGTTCATCCGTGTGTTCGAGGAAGAGGCAAAGAAGATCGGTGCCGTTGACTTCCTTGTACAGGGAACAATTTATCCGGACGTTGTAGAGAGTGGTCTCGGCGGAGAATCCGCAGTGATCAAATCCCACCACAATGTCGGAGGACTTCCGGATTATGTTGATTTCAAAGAGATCATTGAGCCACTCCGCGACCTCTTCAAAGACGAGGTTCGTAAGGCCGGTCTGGAACTCGGAATTCCGGAGAAGCTCGTATACCGTCAGCCGTTCCCGGGTCCGGGACTTGGTATCCGTATTATCGGCGCCGTAACACCGGAGAAAGTAAAGATGGTACAGGAAGCTGACGCAATCTATCGCGAAGAGATTGCAAAGGCAGGAATCGACCGCAATATCGGTCAGTACTTCGCAGCACTGACCAATATGCGCTCCGTGGGCGTTATGGGTGATGAGAGAACTTACGATTACGCAATCGCCCTGCGAGCTGTAAACACCATCGACTTTATGACTGCTGAGGCCGCTGAGATTCCGTGGGAAGTTCTCGGAACCGTTGCCAGCCGTATCGTAAACGAAGTACCGCATGTTAACCGCGTACTCTATGACTGCACGGGGAAACCGCCGGCTACGATTGAGTTTGAATAGTAAACAGGGAGCCGGGAAGCCGCATAAACAGCGGACTTTCCGGCTCTTAGTGTGTGGTGTGATACCTGTTTGATACCTATATGTCAAATAGACTTAGTTGCATATTTTTTTGACTTTTGACTTTACGCTCTGTTATTTTGTCAAATTCTGTTATATTACTACAGAGTAAAGGAGAAAATGGATCATAAGTTTCAAAATTTTGCTTACGAATAGCATAACTATGATTAGCATAACAATATATACAGCCATTTTGACAAGTATTATATAGACCTAAATCAATGCTTGCAATACAACCACATTCCAATCGTTGGTTTTTATCTTTTTCTATGTCTATGGAACAATGTAGTAACTTTGAAATAAGTCTGTCATCGATGCATCTAGCATGAGTTATGCCATAAGAAGATAAGTCAATGTCTTCTGCACAGGTATCTATTTCTATGTTATGTGAATAAGCAATTTCTGCAAAGTATCTCGCAAGGGTGTTTTTTTGCTCATAAGATAATTCATAAATATTTTTCCCTTTGATATTATGGGAGATTTTTGTATATAAATCAATAAAACTTATGGTTACTTTTTCTGTATAAAGACAGAGTTGTTCTGTAAGGTATTTGAATCTTTCAATGTGCCAATCAATAGAGTATTTTTCGTTAATGATAATGGGATCATAACGCCATATGACACGTTCTTTTCCAATATAATTGGATAATGTCTGGAAAGTATCAATTCTTGTAGACAAAGTAGGAAGATTTTCTTCGAAATCTTTATCATATGCGTTAAGTGTAAATTGAAAATAGTACATATAATCTTTCAAAGCGTTAAGTTTATTAATTATTGGCTTAGGATTTTTGCTCCAAAAAACAATACAATCAACAACATCTGGAGATAAGTTGATTTTACTTACTTGGTGAATATTCATTGGATTTCGTACATAGGCATATTGTTCTTTTAAGCGGTTTATAATCCACTCGGAAAAGAAAGCAGGGATATCAGTTCTTCGACTTGCACTTATTATCATAAAATCACTCCAATTCTATTATTAATTGGGCACTTGAACATACCGTCCACGGATTATAACGTGCCAAATTTGGTGTAGGCCAAGTTAATATATCTTTACTTGGATATTTGATACCATAACGTTGATACTCGTTTTGAATGTTATACTCAAAATATCGACAGGAATATGTGTGCCGAATCCCGTATTTTGATAGAGTATCTGAAAATCGTAAAAATAAATCTCTTCCACGACGATTACTATTTACATCATTGATAATTATTATTGATTTAGGTTGCATTCTTTTAATAACATTTTGTATTAGGTTTTTATAAAATTCATTTACAGCAGTCAACTTACCAGTGTTATAAAAATGTGAGATGAGGTATTGTAAAATAAGAAGATTTTTATCAACGGTGTAATGATCTTTAAAAATTTCAAAAACATCAGTGCAAATATACTCCGGATTATATGAGGTTGATTTAAAATAATCTTTAATAAAATTATGCTTGTCATTCCAAAGCGGGTTTATATCTATACCTAAGTAGTTCACGGGAATGCAAAAATTATTTTTTGACAAATAGTTTTCAAAAGCAGCTAAATCTGGAGATGCTCCACATCCCAGAGATAATATATTGAATGTATCTTTATATGGAAGACTATTGATAGAATGTAAAGCATATTCAATTTCAGAAGCATATTTATGGAAATATTTACATACATAAAAATTCAAGACATTATTACATGTATAATCAAGTCTTCCATTGGGGTGTCTAGAAGGAAAATGAATTTGTTCTAGACATTGTTCACAGTCTTGGGGGCAAACAGTAGGATGAGAACATGATGTATTACAATAGCCACAATTTTCATTTAGACATTTTTGTCGATAGTTCATATCACAATAATTCGTTAAGTTTTCTATAAGCATTTTTATCCTCCATTCCCTTAAAAACAAACATATGTTCTATATAATAATAACATGGTTGAACTCTTTAAGCAAGATTTTGAATGAGAAATCATGATTTTCTCCATTGATAACTATTATTTTTCTTGTCATTTCCTTTTTCATCAACGCTACTGCTGGAAGCTGGCCAGTTGATTTTCCATTCAAAATATTCGTCCTCTGAAACCTCTCCGCTTTTTAGCTGTTCTTTCCGCAAACCCCATTCACGCAGAAATTCATTTACCAGACCATAATCAATCCACATACCGACAGGAGCATGAGCAGGCCATTCGTCACTATCATTATAGCGAACAGACTTATCATCAGAAACGTTGCACTTGCCGGGATTGCGGACAAGCTGAAACAGATGAAAGGTATTGCGGTTGTCCTCGTCAAGCCAGAAAAAAGTCTGCATAATGTCCTCAGCGCAGCCGGGGGCTTCTATAATAAAATTGATATAGTTGACATTCAAAATCCTGGCAATTTCCATGAGAGTATCTTTTTTGGGAACACGATAGCCGGATTCATATTGTGCCACACGAACATCAGCGTTGCGCTCCTCATATCCCAGCTTCAATCCTAGTTCTCGTTGTGTTAATCCCCGAAATGTGCGGATTCTCTTAATTCGCTCTCCCAGTATCATAATTTTGTGTCCTTTCCTTAAACTTTACAAATTACACACCATAATCCATTCTTCTTCGTTTTCCCGTACAATATCAAAACCGATTTTTCGATACATTTCAGCCGCATAATTAGCCTTTTGAACAGAAAGTGAAACACGTTCATAACCATGTGTTTTCAACAAAGATAGCATTTCTTTCATCATATCGGTTCCTATCCCCTGTCCCCGGTATTCTTTGTATAGAGAGATGGCAAGAGAGGGCGTTTCATCATCAATATGTCCGTAATCGTGTATAATGCGTACCCAGACAGCACCAACGATTTTTTGTTCAACTTCTGCGACTAATGCGAAATCAGCTTTTGATGCCCCGAAGCGGTCAACATAAATTTGTAATTCGGGAGAAGCGATAATATTTTTCGGTGGCGGCTTTATACCGTCTGGAATAAAAATAGCTTCGTATAGAAATTCATTCAATAGAGGATATTCCATTACCGTCATTTCTCGTATCGTGTATTCCATAAAGCCCTCCTGTGAAAATAGTTATCCCGTTTCCTACATTGTAGCATACCTAAAATAATACGGCAACAAAAACTTATCAGAAATGCTAAATTTAATAAAAAAGATAAACTTAACAAAAAAGCTATTGACAATAGCAGAAATGTTAAGTATACTGAAAATACAAAACTTAACAAAAAAGTTAAAAATCCAAAAGAAGGACGTGTATTTGAAAAATGATTTATTTGTAACAGCCGGAGAAGTGGCGCAGGACTTAGGCATTTCCAAACCATTTGCTTATAAGCTGGTGCGGCAGATGAACGAAGAACTGGAAGCAAAAGGTTTTATCACAATCGCCGGACGAGTGAGCAGAAAATACTATGAAGAAAAATTTTATGGCATGGCACAGGCGAATTAGGAAAGGAGTGAGATTATGGCGGCGTACAAAGATGAACAGCGGGGAACATGGTATGTGTCCTTTCACTATTATGACTGGACTGGTAAGAATTGCCGGAAAGTTAAGAGGGGATTTAAGACCAAACGGGAAGCAACAGAGTGGGAACGGCATTTCCGTATGAAAGAAGCGGCTGACTTGGATATGACTTTTGAGGAATTTGTTCAGGCATACACAAGAGATATGAAGCCGAAACTGAAACACAATACCTGGCTGACGAAAGAGCATATCTTGAGGACAAAGCTACTGCCCTATTTCAAGGATAAGAAAATGCGTGATATTCGTCCGAAAGATATTATCCAGTGGCAGAATGAACAGATTTCCTATCGTGATGAAAAAGGAAAGCCCTATGCTCCGACTTATTTGAAAACTCTGCAATCAGAATTGAGTGCACTGTTTAATCATGCGGTACGGTTCTATGAACTGAAAAGCAATCCTGTTGTAAAGGCGGGGCCGTTGGGAAAGGGAAAAGCGGAGGAAATGTTGTTCTGGACAAAAGAGGAATATCTGAAATTCATTGAAGCGGTAAAGGACAAACCATATTCCTATCATGCGTTTCAGATATTGTACTGGTGCAGTTTACGAGTGGGCGAACTGTTAGCTCTCACGTCGCAGGATATTGATTTTGATAACAAAGTCATTCGGATAACAAAATCTTATCAGCGATTGGAGGGTAAAGATGTAATTACAGACCCGAAAACTCCGAAAAGCAAACGAAATGTAAGTATGCCGGATTTCTTATGTGAAGAACTGAAAGATTATATCGGCAGATTATACGGGATTCTTCCCACTGACCGTATCTTTCATCTGACAAAAAGCTTTCTGCACCATGAAATGACAAGAGGGGCGGAAAAAGCGGGAGTGAAACGCATTAGAATCCACGATTTGCGACATTCTCATGTATCACTGCTTATCAGCATGGGATTTTCGGCGGTATCAATCGGAAACAGGGTGGGGCATGAAAGCGTGGATATTACTTATCGCTATGCTCATATGTTCCCGACGGAACAGACACAAATGGCAAAATTGCTGAATGAAGAATTTAAGGAGGGCGCAGAGGAATGAGCGGCACACACAAATATCCGACAATCAGTTTCCGTATCTCTCCCAGAGAGAGGGAAGAAATCGAAGCAAAGATTTTCACAAGCGGCATGAAGAAAAAAGATTATTTTGTCCGTTCCTGCATTTATAACCGGGTGTGCGTGGTAGGCAAGAAAGAAACAGTTTATCAGATTGTGGAACGGTTGCAGGAAATGGAGAATCGGCTGGTGGAACTGGCGGAGCAAATTGATAGCAAAAATCCGGGGATTACTTCCAAAGAAATCAGAGATTTGCGGGAAGCCTATGAAGATATGCTGAAAGCAATTCTTTGGATGTTGGACGGTGCAAGGTATCTGTGGCAAGGCGAAGAAAAAAGCCCTGACAGCGGCAACTGTTAGGGCTGTGATAACTGGAAAACCTCTGTTATCAACAATCACAATTCAAGTATAGCAGAGGTTTCTTCCGGTGACAACGAATTTTTCAAAAACGGAGGACATTATGGCAGGAACGAGAACAGAATTACAGATGATTAAAATGTCGGAGATACAGTCGCAGGAGGTGGCGTGGCTGTGGTTTCCGTTTATCCCTTATGGAAAGCTGACGATTGTGCAAGGCGATCCGGGGGACGGTAAGACAACGCTTGTGCTGAACATAGCGGCGAAGCTGTCAAAAGGCGAAGGTCTGGACAGCGAAATGAAACTGACGGAGCCGCTGAATGTGATTTACCAGAGTGCGGAGGACGGGCTTGCGGATACGGTCAAGCCCCGTCTGGAAGCGGCAGGCGCAGAATGCGAAAATATTTCCGTCATTGACGAAAGTATAAAATCACTTTCTATGATAGATGAACGTCTGGAAGAAGCGGTTATAAGGACGAAAGCGAAACTGCTGATTTTAGACCCGATACAGGCGTATCTGGGCGGAGGTATGGATATGAACCGGGCAAATGAAGCGAGGGATATGACAAAGAAGCTGGCGGCTCTGGCGGAGAAATACCAATGCGCCATTGTGCTTGTCGGACACATGAATAAAGCGGCAGGAAATAAGGCAGCATATCGGGGCATGGGTTCCATTGATTTCTTTGCGGTGGCAAGGAGCGTCCTGCTGGTCGGCAGAGTGGAGGGCGAAGCGAATATAAGGGCGGTAGTCCAGATAAAAAACAATCTGGCGGCGTTTGGGCACCCGAAAGCTTTTGAGTTGTCGGAGGACGGTTTTCACTGGCTTGGAGATTATGAGATTACCGCTGATGAAGTGTTGGGCGGTATCGCTCCGAAAGCGAATAAGCTGGAACAGGCGAAGCGTCTGCTCCGGGAAGTGGCAGAAACAAACAATGCCATGCAGAGCAATGAGATTTTCAATCTTGCAGAGGAACAGGGTATATCCAGACGGACGCTTGAAAATGCGAAAAAAGAATTGAGTATCAGAGCAAAGCGGATAAACAATTCGTGGTATTGGGAGTTGGATAAAATCAGACCGGAGTAAGGCAACAGCGCAACAATGCAGAGCATATGGAATTTACGGGCTTGTGTCTGTAAGGTTGCAAAAGATATAGACCCTGCATTGTTGCGGCCTTGAAAAGGAGGGCGATTATGATACGACAGCCAGAATGGGGAACCCGGAATGTGAACAAATATTTTTACGAGAGTGAAGCCCGGAGGATTGCCGAACTCAATGAAATATTCGGAGATATAGAATTGACTGAGGCAGAAATGCGGATGCTGATATGGCTTGCCGGATGGGATGAATATACGATAGAAAATGTACTTTCGGCTATCCGAAAAGCTATAGCGGCGGAAGTAAAGCGGCGGCAACAGCCGCCCCGTCCGTAGGACGGAAAAGCCCCCGGCAGGGCGCAAAGGCAGCTTTTGATGGATGGAACGGCTGTCAAAAGTGCTTTTGCGTTACTTTCGACGAAAGTAACAAAGCTTATGCGCCGTATCCGGCGCTGATTGCCCGGAAAGGGAGAAAGGATATTGATTGAAGCGAACTATCAGCTTTATGACAGGAAAAGGCTCTGTCAACCATAATAGCAGAAAATTCCATGCAAAGAATACTGACTCGGAGCGAAGCTGTCTGAACGTGGAATACTGCAATGAAAATGTTAAGGACGTATATCACGAATTATTTGATGAAGCACTCGCCTGGTACAATGAGAAGCAGACCAGAAGTGACCGCCGGATTGACGATTATTATGAGAAAATCCGTTCCGGCAAGCAGGAAAAGCCATTCCATGAAATTATTTTGCAAATCGGGGATAAGGACAACATGGGGGCAAAGACAGAGAACGGACAGCTTGCGGCAAAGGTGCTGGATAAATATATGCGGGATTTCCAGCGGCGAAATCCTACGTTAAGAGTATTTAATGCCTATCTTCATATGGACGAAGCAACGCCCCACTTGCATATAGATTTTGTACCGTATACGACAGGAAGCAAGCGGGGACTTGATACAAGAGTTTCTTTGAAACAGGCGTTATCTGCTCTCGGATTTAAAGGCGGTACAAGGCGGGAAACGGAATTAAATCAGTGGGTGGCTTATGAGAAAGAACAGCTTGCCGCCGTCATGCTGGAACATGGGATTGAGTGGGAGAAGAAAGGCACACATGAAAAGCATTTATCTGTTTTGGACTTTGAGAAAAAGGAGCGGGCAAAGGAAGTCGCAGAATTGGAGCAATCTATTTCTGACGGAAAAGAGCGATTATCAGATATTCAGATTCAGCATAGAAAAGCAGTGCAGGAAACAGAGCAGATACGGAAGAAGGGCGAAGCAATCCGGCAGGAAGTGTCGGAACTTTCGGAAACAAGTGATTTGCTGAAGGAGCAGGCGACAACGCTGGCAGAGGACAAGAAAAAGCTGCTGTCTGATAATGTGAAATTGGAGAAGCAACAGAAGAAATTGCAACAAGATATTGAGAAAATGGTTCAGTCTAAGGCGGTCATGGAACGGAACATACACGCTTATGACGAGGACGAGAAGTGGCAGCTGCCTGAACCGGCGGCGTTGATGTCTGCAAAGGCTTATAAGGATAAAAAAGCTTTTCCGCTTGTGGAGAAATTGAAAGAAACGATAAAAGCACTGACAATTAAATGCGTCCAGCTTGCAGAACAGGGAAAGAAACTAAAAGAAAAAGTTACCCGGCAGGAGCAGCAGATCAGTCGCTTGACAGATAAGGTCATGGAGCAGAGCGACATTATTGACCGATTGCAGGAGAAAACGGCAGATTTGGGGCGTTTGGAACGCTATTTCGGCAGAGAACAGGTGCAGTCGATAGTTGAGCGGTCTAAGGCCCTGGAATGGGCAGAAAAGGAAAATAAACGTCCGAAACGTGTATTTGATGTGAGCAGATAGGAGGGATTGATAGAATGACAGATATGGAGAAAAAAGTTATGGTTCGGCTGTGTGCGAAAATCCTTTCAGAAACAGATTTGTATGATACAGATATGGAAGTACGCAATCTAATTGACTGGATATGTGTGTCGGAGCAGATAAAATCAAACAATAACGAGATACGAAGTATAACCGGGGAATATAAGCGGATAGAGCCGGATTGCCGGGAGGGAGTGCGGACGCAGTTGGAGCACATGAAGTCACTCTGTAAAGAACGTGAGAGCTTGTATGAGAAGCAGAATGATTTGAAAGGGCAGAAGCAGAAAATCGAGAGAGCATTGGAACGGTAGGGATTTGGGGCATGGCGGCGGCTGTGCCCTATATCGTTGTGGCAAAATCTCCAATACTGTGGTAGAATCAAGGAACAGAGATAAAAACACAACGTAAGAGGTAAAATCTCTTATAGAGCGGGTAGGTAGTCCCGCCGCACCATTCTGGTGTAAGTAGCCCTCCCTCCTTGGGTCGTCCATTCTTTGTGCATTACAATTTGCGCGAGTAATGAGGAAAATGCCCTGCTTGCAGGAGTATTTGACGAATACCGCGACAGCCGCAAGGCATCAAGGAGGAATTGTCATGGACAAAGTATCGGGCAGACTGACAGTATTTTTTGAAGAACCATTCTGGATAGGCGTGTTTGAACGAATATCGGAGAGAAAATTATCTGTGTGCAAGGTCACATTTGGAGCAGAGCCAAAGGACTGTGAGATATATGATTTTGTTCTGAAAAATTACTATCGACTGAAATTTAGTCCGGCTGTGGCAACTGATGTAAAAGAAGCTGGTCGCAATCCGAAACGGGTACAGCGGGAAGTGCGGAAACAGATGCAGAACACCGGCATAGGCACAAAATCGCAACAGGCTTTGAAATTACAGCAGGAGCAGTTAAAAACTGAACGCAAGGCTGTGAGCCGGGAGCAACGGGAAGCAGAAAAACAGCTGCAGTTTGAACTGAAACAGCAGAAAAGGAAAGAGAAGCATAGGGGCAGGTAACGCCTGTCCCGGCGTTCCTTTATCAAATTGCGTAGACTTTGTTGTTACGCTTTAGAGGGTTTGAAACGCTTGTTTTATAAAGGCTTGGAAGTGCCGAAATGATATGGGCGATACTTTATACCTTTACCGTTCAAATTGGATTTTGGTTGCGTAACAGGAGCGATTGCACATTTCCTTGGTGGATATAATTACATGGTGCTAGCACCATGTAGAAATAGGATCAGAAAGGTTAAATGGTGTTTTCATAATGTCTATATCAGTAAAGCTGAATAAAAATGGTATTAAAAAATTACAGAGAGAATTAGAACAAGAAATGAAAAAGAGGACGATAGTGAGGGAAGGCGTAGGATTGCGTAAAGATAGTGAGAAATTTTTGAAAATAGTATTGGAAAAAAGAGAAGAAAATGGGAGTGATATTGTCACTTGTACATTAGATATGTTTAGTGAAATTCCAAACATTGAATTTAATGTTGGAAATATAATGGATGATTTGAAACTACATAATTGTATTAGCAGTAATAGTACAGTATTTATTTCTGGCGAGGTGCAGGTTATATTGACTATAGATGGAATTGAGTATTTTAAGGAGAAGGAGATTCAAATGAAAGAAAATCAAAGAATTACGAATAATACCAATAATTTTTATGGAGAAGTTACCGGTGTACAAATTCAACAAGGTACGGTTAATTCTTCACAATCTCAATCAGTTAATCAAGGGTTTGATTATGCTGAAGTGGCTGAAATCATTCAAAAGATAAAAAAATATGATTCTTTATTGGATGATGAGTATGGAGAAAATGCTTTGGAAATGCGAAATAAAATCGACGAAATAGAGGATTTGGTGCAAAAGGAAGAAAATCCCAGTAGAATAAAGGCTTTGCTAAATGATATTAAAAACTTGTCCATAGGTGTGGCAGGTAGTTTAATTGCTTCTGGTATTGTTACTCTTTTGAGTAGAGTGTAGGAGGCATATATGGGTGGTATAGTCATTGAACTTCAAAGAGAAGCATTAGATGAAAAAATCTCTATTGAATCATTGATACGAAAAGCATATCTTGTTGCTAAAAAATTAAAATTAAAAGAATTTGAAGAATGGCTTAATCAAGAGCAAAATGGCTATAAAAAGGAGATTCCAGAATATCGAAATATTACAGGAGAAATAAAAGCATGGAATCCATATCATGGTTGGATTCCAATGATATTACCTGCAAAAGTGGCAGATATAGCTTCAAGAATGCCCATTCCAAACTCAATATCTTCTCTTTTAGATGTATACAATTCTAGCGAAGATAGAGTCGCTTTTTCGGTAAATGGGGCAATGACAGAATTTTTTAATAACAGTACAGATTTTATGCCAACAAAATATGCGTTTTTTGTTTCAAAAAGTGAGTTATATAGAATTATGAGTACTGTTAGAAATAAAATATTAGATTGGGCATTACTCCTTGAAGAAAATGGAATAGTTGGGAATGAGATGACTTTTACTGATGTAGAAAAACAGATAGCGATAGATACACCGATAATCAATAATTACATTAACAATTTTTATTCTAAGGTGTCAGATGTTGATATGAAACAAGGATAGTATATTCGTGATACCTGTATGATACCTGTTTATGGTAAAACTGTAAATAAGGTGTGGAATTTGGATATTATGAAGAAATAAATCCGTAAAAAAACAAGAAATATTTAACAATTATGTTATAATTGCAAGGAGTTTGAGTAAGCAAATTGTTTTCGTCCCACTAAGACCCATCCAAGTGTCCGAGTGAAAAAGAACATAAAAAATATGAAGCAGAGTCAGATGAATTTCAAAGAAATTCGTCTGGTCCTGCTTCTTTTTTTGCAGCTGCTACCCAAGCATGCATCGTAAAGGTCAAACCACTCGCCTTTCACTAAAACCATTTTTAGTGTATACTTGAGAAAACCAATAGATTTTTTCAAGGAGGGACTAAAGACTATGGATCAGTGTACCCGCGAAGTTCGTGCAGAGTACTGGCGAAAGATCATCCAGGCTTGTGGGCAGAGACCAGCTGGACAATCAGCGAAACGATGGATGGACGAAAACGGCATCCGGGAGCAAAGCTACTACCACTGGCAACGGCGCTTCCGACAACAGGCTTATGCGGAAATGAAGGAGAACGTCTCAGTTCCTGCTGTAACCGGAAAATCGGAGCTGGATTTTGTTGAAATTCCGTGTACTGCCGTTTCGGAAACACACACGCATCCAATCTCCCATGAACCAGCCGCTGTTATCCGGACCGCATCATTTCAGATCGAAATCTCCAATGACATTTCAGATACTCTTCTGAGCCATATCTTACGGGAGGTGTCCCATGCTTGAAGACGCAGCCGGGATCCGTCGTGTAGTCCTTGCGTGCGGTACTGTTGATCTGAGAAAAGGGATCGATGGTCTGGCAACGATCATCGGTGATCGGTATGGACAGAATCCTTTCGAGAAAGGAACCCTGTTCCTGTTTTGTGGGAAACGTTCTGACCGGTGCAAGGGGCTTTTATGGATGGGGACGGGGTTTCTGCTTTTGTACAAAAGATTTGAGGACGGAAGATTATCCTGGCCAAGAAATATCCAGGAAGCGGCAGAGCTTACAGAGGACCAGTACAGGTACCTCATGACAGGATTAAATCCCCTGGATCCCAGGATCAAAGACGTTGATCCGAAGCATATCTATTAAAACGTTTGTGAAAAACAGAGAAAATAAAACGCCAGTCTGACCGCCAAAAAGGGCGGTGTCTATTAATGGAATCCTCTCCGATGAGACGAACCGTTTGTCCTGTATGAAGATAAAAAAGAGAACTTTTAATTTTAAACGCCTTGCATTTCAAGTGACTGGAACAGGGCATCCAGAGACGTTCCGGGTAGGTAAAAATGACGGACCGGTATGGAAACCAGATTGGCATTTATCACCGATTTCTGCTATACTTTCCTTAGAAAGAAAGGCGGACATCATGTGTAAAAAATTCACTCCGGATGAACTGAATCAGATGGACCATACAG
>OGIZ01000106.1_pt1 | contig 77073 bp, 61 predicted proteins | sample 1571911 | NCBI WGS metagenome assembly OGIZ01 (sample SAMEA2582108, study PRJEB24529) | metagenome | biome: Human gut stool | place: China | collected 2011 | reverse complement strand
AACCTGCGACCTCATGGTCCCAAACCACGCGCGCTCCCATCTGCGCCACACCCCGAAGGCTTTGTTTCACCGCCGCTCTCTCGCGACGACAATAGTTATTCTACAGTATAGTTATTATTATGTCAACACTTTTTTTAAAGTTTTTTTAGAAAATTTTATCGAATCCTCTGAAACCCTGATAAAATCTATGTTTTCTTTTTAAAAAAAGTGCTAATACATAGGCTTTTTTTATGTATTAACACTTATTTTTTAATTTAATTCTAATTAAATAGAAAAAAATCTTACTTCTATATTTTCACAATCTACATTCATAAAAGCTATACTTGCTTCTCCATCTTTAGGTATTGATGGACTACCAGGATTTATTATCCACATATTTCCCTCTTTTAAGGCTACTTTTCTATGAGTATGACCAAAAATTACTCCATCTACCCCTAATTCAAGTCCTCTATAGTAAATTTTATCTAATCCATATTTAACTGTATATTTATGGCCATGAGTTATTAGAAATTTTTTGCCTTCAATTTCAATAACTTGCTCAACTTGCCCATTTCTTTCATAGTCACAGTTTCCTATAACAGAATATACCTTTCCCTTAAAACCTTCACTTAATAACTTAACATCATTTATATTATCTCCTAAATGTATAAGAACATCTGAATCATTTAGTAAAGTTTTTATATATTCAATAACATGAGTAACTCCATGTGTATCACTGACTATAGCTACTTTCATTTCTTCTCCTCCTATTTAAGTATCCCTTTTAAATTATCCTTTAGTTTTTCTAAAGCTCTTCCCCTATGACTAATAGCATTCTTTTCATCTGAAGTCATTTCTGCGAAAGTTTTTTTGTATTCTGGTACGAAAAATAAAGGATCATATCCAAAGCCTTCATTTCCACTTAAAGCTTCTAAAATTACTCCATAACTTTTTCCCTCTGCTACTATTTTTTCTCCTTTATCTGTAACTGCAACTATTACACATATAAAATTAGCTTTTCTTTCATCATCTTTAACATTTTTTAATTCCTCTAATAATTTTTCATTATTTTTAGAATCATTTCCATGTTCTCCTGCATATCTAGCAGAATATATACCTGGCGCTCCATTTAAATAATCTACTTCTAATCCTGAATCGTCAGCCATTACAATAAAATCACTTTCACCTTTACTAAGTAAATACTTTCTTATTTCATTAGCTTTCTTAAAAGAATTTTCTTCAAATGTTTTTCCGTCCTCTTCAACATCTATGTCTATTCCTGCTTCATTTAAAGATAATATGTTCAAATTAAAATCTTTTAATATTTCTTTTATTTCTTTTACCTTATGTGCATTATTACTTGCTAGTATAAATTTTTTCATTTTACTCTCTCCCTGTTCCGATCCATAAAGAATCTGTCTTTAAAGCATCTTTTTGTGCTTGTATCATTTGTTTTGCTCCCTTTTCAGCAAGATTTAATAATTCATCTAATTCTTTTCTTGAAAAAGGTCCAGCCTCTCCAGTTCCTTGAATTTCTATAAACTCTCCCTCTTCTGTCATTACAACATTCATATCTACTTTAGCTACATGGTCTTCTTCATAACATAAGTCTAATATTTTCTCTTCCCCTACTATTCCAACACTTACTGCGCTGACAAAATGTCTTATAGGATAAACATTGAAAGGTTTCTTTTGATGAAGTTTATTTACAGCATCAACCAATGCCACAAATGAACCTGTAATAGAAGTCGTTCTAGTTCCCCCATCAGCTTGAAGAACGTCACAGTCTATCCAAATAGTTTTTTCTCCTAAAGCTTTCATATCTACAGCTGACCTAAGAGCTCTTCCTATAAGTCTTTGTATTTCCATTGTTCTTCCATCTATTTTAAGTTTATTTATATCTCTTTGTTTTCTACTTTGAGTACTTCTTGGAAGCATGTTATATTCAGCAGTTATCCATCCTTCTCCAGAACCCTTTAAAAAAGGTGGAACTTTCTCTTCTATTGAAGCAGTACATAATACTTTAGTATCCCCAACTTCTATTAATACAGAGCCTTCTGCATATTTAGTAAAGTTTCTTGTTATTTTAACTGGTCTTATCTGTTCTTTTTTTCTTCCACTACTTCTCATTCAATATCTCCTTACCTTAATTTATTTTCAAAACACTAATTATAAGAATAGTATATTGGTTATTTTATCCTTTATCAACATGGATTATATATAAAAATTATACCCATAAAAAGCCCTCTAAACCTTTATTTCACCTAAAAGTATTATGTACTCACTAGGTAATATTTATAATAAAAATTCATATTAATATATATAAGAAATAATATCATGAGGTGAATTATTTGAAGTATATAGGTTCATTCTTCAAAGCTAATTCTCTTTCTAAAGAAGAGATAGCATCACAATTACTTTTTCTTTCAAAAGAATCAGTAAATCATATAGTACTTGAATCTAGGTGTGGAATATCTACAAATTACAAAAATCTTAAAGAAAATTTCAAAAAAGATGAGATATCATTCTTTAAAAATAATACTCCATTAATTTGTATATATAAAAAAGCAAAGCCTAATATTTATTCTTCTAAGTATTCAAAAACTTGGGATGATACCACCTTTAAAAAAGATATTCCAGTTTCATCTAATGCATTAATGACCCTTTCTCTTTTAAGACTTTGTTCTTACTATGAAAAATTTAAAAATATTAATAGTGCACTTTATAAAAGAGCTGCCTTTTATAAAAATTTAAGTAAGCTTCAACTGGAATTTTATTATACCTATTTAAGAAATCCAGAAGGTTTTTTTGTAAATAAGAAAAATGATGAGTCTTCTTCTAAGTCTGGCTTAAATATAAGTGAAAAAGAAGATGAAATGTCTTACTCAGATCAAGCATTAATGATGTTAGCTTACTATATGTATAGTAAAGTAGCACCTGAAGATTCTGATAGCAAAACCTATGAAGATTTTGCACTTCAAATATTAAACATGTTTGTTAATTTTAAAGAAGAATTATACTTACTTTCCTTAGATGAATGTTGCAAAATAGACTATTGCTTAAATAACATGCTTCTATATTCAAATAATGAAGATTGTAAATTATTAGTTTTAGATTTATCTGATTTCATATTAAACAAATATTATGAATCAAATAGCACATTTTCTAATCTTGAAACAACTTCTCTACTAGCCTTAAATATGTATTTAAGCTATAAGAATACAAACATACTTATATTTAAAGATGCTTACTTAGACTTAATTGAGCTTTTCTGTAATATGTTTAATGATGAAAAGGGAATAATCCTAAAAGGAACAGATAAAAAAGAGTATAAATATACTAACATGGAAATATGCTTATATTTAACTAATCTTTTAATGTCCTTTGATTTAGATGAAGATTCATCAGATAAAAGAGAGAATATAATATCTAAAGTCTATAAAAATTATATAGTTAACTCAGGAATAGTAACTAGTTTCCCTGATGCTCCAAATTTAGATTCTCATGAAAGATATAAAAAGTTCTCCTTAAAGCCTGATGATTTAATTGATGAATCAATGTTTAGAATGACTAATGCTAATAGCCCTGAACTTACAGGATTGGCACCTATATTTACAAAAAATCTAAAGTACTCTACAAAGAAATCAATTTTCACTTCAGATAAAACTACCTTTGATAGTACAAAAAATATGTTTATATTCTTTGTATTTATAAATAGTTTTATTGATAAATATATAGATTTTATTACTGATACTCCTAAAGAGAAAAAAAATGCTATGTTAGTAGAAGAAATAGACTCTTTAAAGAATGTACAAAAAATAAATAAACTTCCTAAATTAAATAATTTTAACTCTAAGACTCCTATAGTTCCACCTGATGCTGGAGAATCAGACTATAATTCTATAACTAATGAAAATCAAGTTGATGAAATTTCTCCACCACCAACAAACCCAAACTTAACTAGAGAAATATCTGAATATAGCGATTCTTCAATAGATAAAAAAGAGGATTTAGATGATAAAATGAAAAATATTCTTGATTCTACTGATTTATAATAATTTATGCTTCATAAAACAATTAAAAACTTATAAATAGCTTTCTAGGAACTTCTATAATCTTTCTTTTCCTAATGTGCTATTTATAAGTTTTTTATTAAATATGGTTTATGATTTAGATCTATATGACAGAAAATATATTTTATTAGCTTAGATTTTATTATTAAATACAATTTGTAATTTAGGGTTACTTATGTAAAATAAATTTCCCTAAAGTTTTTTAATACTTATAGTGCAAATTTACTTTCATATAAACTTATAAGTATTTTAACTGCTATATTTTAATATTAAATTTCCATTTGAATCAATAAATAAATAATTAACCTTTGGTGATTTACACCAAACATCATTTTTAAAATATAAACTAACTAAACTTAAATTAGACTTTTCTGAAGTAGCAGTTTCTTTTTCCCCTTCTTCACTCTTATCCTCTACTTCTCCCTCTTCTTCATCTATATCTTCCTTTTTTAAGCTTTCTGAGTTTTTTTCATTTAAGTTAAATTCACCAAAAGCTATATTAAATTCTCCACTTTTTATTACTTCATCTATACCCTCATCATGAATTTTTACTATACTCTTTATGGCTAGCTCCTTGTCTAAAAATTTTTTCAGCTCATTTGCTAAAGCTTTATCCTCTTCATTATTTCCTACAACTATTTTTACTACCTCATTATTACTAAGAACCTTTTTCAAAGTATTTTTACCTAATTCTTTAAGATTATTTTTTTCTGATTCATTAATCTTATAATCTCCTTTATCTCCATCCTTTTTAATTGAGTGAATTTCTTCTTTGTTATTTATTACTTTTATATATGATTTTCCTAAATTATTTTTTAATATATTACTATCACTAATTAAAACTTGCATAATATTAGATATTCCCTGAACCATTTCAGCTTTATCACTATTTACAATCATTAACTTTAAAATATCACTATTATATTTACTTAAATCTTTATATAATCCTATATCTTCTGAATATATTATAGGAGGATTCTTTAAAATATCTACTTTTTCTAGATTAAAAGCTGCTAACTCAATTTCATCAGAGTCTTTCTCCTTAAAAGCTATATCTTTTATTTCTAATTCGCTACTATTATAAGGATTATCTTTTAATCTTATAAATCCATCCTTAGTTACATCATATATAACATATGGCCCAGTATATGATATTTCATTAAAATCACTCTTATAATTATCTAATGGTTCATTTAAATCTCTTAGTCTATATATAGGTTTAGCTAAATTTTTAAGTAAATCATCATCCTTATTGTTCATTCTTAAAACCAATGTATAATCATCAGGACTACTTATTGCTACTTCACTAAAATCAATTTTCCCTTCTCTATAATCCTTAACTCCGTAAATACTATATAACTCATTACTTGTATAATCTTCATTATCTGGACTTAATAAATCCCTAAAAAATATTTGAAAATCCTTTGCTGTAACTTCTGTGCCATTACTCCACTTATTTTTTTCATTAATTTTAAATGTATATTCTAAGCCATCATCACTAACCTTCCATCCCATAGCAAGGTCTGGAATTGGTTCTCCTTTTTCATTTACCTCAACTAATCCTGAAAATATATTGCTTACTAAATCCTCTTCTCCTTTATTTAATGATTCACTAGGCCTTATGGTATCTGGTAAACTTTCAAGAGAATATATAAGCCCTTCATTATATTCAAAGTTCATATTAGAAACAGGGGTTACATCCACATAACTCCTTCCTACTCCAACTACTAATAAAATTATTAAACATATAAATAAAATTACTTTCTTCATGTAGATATCTCCTTCAATAATCTTTTCCTTTTAAATTATTGACAAATATAAGTTGAAATAAATCAAATAAATGATATTATTTCTTTTATTTATTTCTAAATATAGTTATAAAAACTATTAATAACATAGTAAAAGGAGTCTCTATACTTATAAAACATAAGAAAGTAATTTAAGCTCATTAAAATTTATATAAAACAAATATTTCCCCTTAAAATAAGGATTTAAAACTTAACTTGTCGTATGAAATATGATGATGTTTTTTTCTCTTTATCCACCTTTGCTTAACAATAAAGTCTTTTCCATTTAGAAGTTTTATTCTATTTATAAATCTATCTGTTTCTGCCATGTTATAAACATCTTGTTGAAAAACTCCTGTGGTAATATATACGCCCTTATCTATCTCTCTATCTTGTATTAAACGTATAAACTTATAGTAATCATAAATTGTTACAGCTAACGCTTTATGAAATACTATTAAAGTCTTTTTTCTACTAGAACTTATTTCTACTATAAATTCATTATTATTCTTTTCTATGATTTCATAATTTAATTTTTCTTTAATACACTCTTTAATTATTATTTGGCTTACTTTTTTTATTGATATCTTCCTAAATTTCATTAATGACTTTTCTATATTCTTTGAATTCATAAGAACATAAAAAGATTTCAGCATATACTTATCTCCTTATTTATCACTTACTAAAATTATATGTTTTAATGTAATAATTATTTAATACTATTTATAACTATTCTTATGGTATAATTTATTTATTATTTTATATGGAGGTAAAATTAAATGACCTTAGCAGTTCAAGTTGTTGCTATACTTTTCATGTTAATAATGATATTTTTAGGAATCTGGAGTTTTGTAATTGCAAATAAAGCTTACAGACAAATAAAGTATAAGAATTATTTACTTGAAAAAATAGCACACAATATATCTCTAATAAGAAATAAGGAAAAAATATTTGATAACTTAAATGCTATGGATGATTCAGTTTCATATTCTGAAATAAAAGAAAACCTTTTAGATAAAGATATTAAAACTGATAAAAAATTAGAAGAGGATACAAATATATCAGAGGAAATAAAAGAAAACTCAAATATAGAGGAAAAATAAAAGCCATGTGAAATTACTCACATAGCTTTTATTTTTTTATATCATATTTTCAAATTCTTCTTCACTTAATATAGTAACACCTAAAGATTTAGCTTTATCATATTTTGAACCAGCTGCTTCTCCTGCTATTACAAAATCAGTCTTTTTACTTACACTTCCTGAAACCTTTGCTCCTAAAGATTCTAATTTTTCTTTTATTGATGTTCTAGAATAGTTTTCTAAAGTACCAGTTACTACTACTGTTTTTCCCATAAATGGACTTTCTAAAACTTCTTTTTTCTCATAATGAGGATTTACTCCAAGGGATAATAATTCATTTATTACTTTTAAAGTTCTTTCCTCTTTAAAGAATTCTATTATACTTCTAGCAACTATATCTCCAACATCTTGGACAGATACTAATTCTTCAAAAGTAGCCTTCTCTAGATTTTCTAAAGACTCAAATCTCTTTACCAAATCCTTGGCAGTTTTAACTCCTACATTAGGAATTCCTAAGGAATATAAAAATGCTTCTAAAGTACAATCTTTACTTTTTTCTATGGCATCTAAAAGATTTTGTGCTTTCTTTGGTCCAAACTTATCTAAATCTAATAATTTTTCATATTCTAGTTTATAAAGATCTGATATATCTCTTATATCAAGCTTTTCAAATAATTGCTCTGCTGTTTTTTCTGAAAAACCAGCTATATTCATAGCTTCTCTTCCAGCAAAGTGAACTATAGTTTTAACCATTTGAGGCTTACATCCTAAAGTGTTTTCACAATAGATATGAACTCCTTCATGAACTAAATGTGCTCCACAAGCTGGACATACCTTTGGTTCTTCAATTTCCTTTGTACCTTCTAAGCTTTCAGGAACTACGCCCATTATTTCTGGAATAACATCATTGCTTCTTCTTACAAATACTTCAGCTCCTAATCTTACTCCCTTTCTAGCTATATCATCCATATTGTTTAATGTAGCCCTCTTAACAGTAACTCCTGCTAACTCTACTGGATCTAAGATAGCTGTGGGAGATACTCTTCCACTTCTACCTACATTCCATTCAACATCTAAAAGCTTAGTTGTAGCCTCCTGTGCTTCAAATTTATATGCAATAGCCCACTTAGGGAATTTCACTGTGTATCCTAAAAGCTCTCTAGTTCTTATATCATCTATAGCTATAACTAATCCATCTATATCATAATTCAAATCAAATCTTATATCTCTTATATAATCAATTTCTTTTTGAATTTCATCTAAAGTTGTGCATTCCCTAATATAATCATCCATTGGAAATCCCTTAGTTTTTATGAAATTTAACATTTCCATATAAGTTTTAAAGGGAGCGCCTTCCTTATATCCAACATCATAGAAGAAAGCTGATAAATTTCTTTTAGCTGTCTCTGCTACATTTAAATTTCTTAAAGCTCCCGCTGCTCCATTTCTTAAATTCTTAAGAGGAGTCTCTGCTTCACTATTGTATTTTTCAAAGGCTTCTGTAGTCATGATAGCCTCTCCATGAATTTCTAGAAAATCATGACAATCAATTTTTAATGGAATTGATTTTATAGTTTTAACCTGAGCTGTCACATCTTCACCAATAGCCCCAGTTCCTCTAGTTGCTCCAGTAACTAATACTCCATTTTCATCATAGGAAAGATTAATTGTTAATCCATCAAACTTTTTAGTTAAAATATATTTTAATGGTGGTAATTCTTCATCTGAAGTTCTATTATATTCTTCAAGGAATTTAATATTTCTATTATGCCACTCTCTAATTTCCTCTAAAGTTTGAGCTTTGTCTAAACTCCAAAGTCTAGCTTTATGAGTGTATTTTTTAAACTCAGGAAGAATTACATCACCAACTCTTTGAGTAGGTGAATAGGGTAATTTATATCCTGTTTCCTTTTCTAAATCTACTAATTCATAGTATTTTTTATCGTAATCTTTATCTGTTACTGAAGAATTTCCTAAAACATAATATTCATAAGCATATTTATTTAACTCTTCAACTAACTCTTCTATTAATTTTTTCTTATCCATCTTACTCATCTACTCCTTATTAAAGTAAATTTCTATATTAAAGAAGCTCTAGTGGTGCAAAGCTAAACATTAAATGTTTAACTCCTTGACTATCAAAGGCAATTGTAAGCTTATAGTCATCTCCAACTTTACTCTTTGTTATTAATGTTCCCACACCAAACTTAGGATGCTTAACTTTTCTTCCCATAGTTAGTTCATCTATTCCTGCATTACCTGAAGATTTTCCTGATAAAGTCTTATTTAGGGATTCATTTGCTTTAGAAACACTCATTCCTCCTCTAATGCTATGAGGATTATAAGTTTTTCTAGTCTCTCCATAAGTTTGTGAAGTATTTTTGAAAGAGTTACTTGAACTTTTACCATTGATATTTACGTAGTCTTTTATATTAGCTGGAATTTCTGATATAAAATCTGATTGTCCATAAGCTACTGTTTTACCAAATATCATTCTTGTTTCAGCTGATGTCATATATAATTTTTCCTCAGCTCTAGTTATTCCAACATAGCAAAGTCTTCTAGCCTCTTCCATTTGATTATCATGTTCAAAGCAAGCTGCATTTGGGAATATTCCATTTTCCATACCAACTAAGAAAACTGTTGGGAATTCTAGTCCCTTTGAGCTGTGAACTGTCATAAGCATTACATAATTATCTTCTGCTTCTAAATCATCCATATCTTGAACAAGGGCAACCTTCTCTAAGTAAGCTGATAAGGATTTATCCTCTTCATTACTCTTTTCAAATTCAACAGCATCAGAAACTAATTCTTCTAAGTTTTCTATTCTACTTTGATCCTCTATAAGCTTTGAATCTTTAAGTGATTTTAAATAACCTGTTTTTTCTAAAACATATTCAATTAATTGAGATACGCTTAATTGCTCTGACATAACCATTATTTCTTCCATCATATCAGTAAACTTCTTAATAGGATTTATACTTCTAGCTGTTAATCCTGGCACATAGTCTACATCTAATAAAACATTGTATAATGTATCATCTATTTCAGACGCATGATTTTGAAGTTTTTCTACAGTAGTATCTCCAATACTTCTTTTAGGAACATTTATTATTCTTCTTAAACTTATAGAATCTTTAGGATTTACTATTATTTTTAAGTATGCAAGAATATCTTTTATCTCTTTTCTATCATAGAACTTTAGTCCTCCAAAAATCCTATATGGAATTCCTGCTCTTCTTAAGGCTTCCTCAAAATTACGAGACTGTGCATTTGTTCTGTAAAGAACAGCAAAGTCCTTATACTTATATCCTTTATCACTTTTTAATTTTTCTATCTCTGAAACAACAAAAGCTGCCTCCATTTTATCTGAGTAAGCTCTATGAATACTTATTTTTTCTCCCTCTACTTGCTCAGTTCTTAAAATCTTAAATTTTCTCTCTGCATTATTTTTTATAACTTTATTAGCAGCTTCTAAAATATTTCCTTTTGATCTATAGTTTTGTTCAAGCTTAACAACTTTAGCCTCTGGATAATCCTTTTCAAAATCTAATATATTTCTTATATCTGCCCCTCTCCAAGCATAAATACATTGGTCATCATCACCAACTACGCATATATTTTTGTGTTTTGCAGCTAAAAGCTTAGCAAATTCATATTGAGCTTTATTTGTATCTTGATACTCATCTATCATTATGTATTTAAACTTATTTTGATAAAACTCTAATACATCATTATGCTTTCTAAATAACTCAACAGTTTTTACTATTAAATCATCAAAATCTAGGGCATTATTTTCTTTTAATTTCTTTTGGTATAAAAGATATGCATCTGCTATTTTATTTTTTCTAAAGTTACTTTCATTTTCTTTCTTAAAACTTTGTGCACTTTGGATATTATCCTTTGCTTTTCCTATAGTACCTAAAATCTCTAAATCAGTTATCTCTTTTTCATTAATATTAAGCTCTTTCATTACAAGTTTTATTAATGTTTTCTGATCTGATGAATCATATATTGTAAAGTCTTTACTATAACCTAATTTATCTATTTCTCTTCTTAAAATTCTAACGCAAGATGAATGAAATGTTGATATCCACATGTTGTTTGCCACTTCACCAACTAGAGATTTTACTCTCTCTCTCATTTCCCCTGCTGCTTTATTTGTAAATGTTATTGCTAATATATTATAAGGTTTTATATCATTTTCTATCATGTATGCTATTCTGTGTGTAAGTACTCTAGTTTTACCAGAACCTGCTCCTGCTAATATAAGTACTTGACCATCAATTGTGGTTGCTGCTTCATATTGTTCTTTATTAAGCAAGCTTTTTAAATCCATTAGATCACTCCTCTTCCTACAATAAAACTAAACTTTATTATACCATATAAATCTATATATTATATTCTATCAAACATATTATTCTTTTACATGATTAATAAAAAATAAATGGCCACATTATAAAATGTGACCATTTATTTCAAATATAATACTCTTACTTTAAATATAATCTTTTAAATTTACCTCTTTAATTTATTTCATATATTTTTTCTTAATTAATATTAGTAAGATTATTTGAAATTTCTCCCTCTCCTAAAGATTTATTTAGCTCATTTCCATGAATATTTTCTTGCTCTAAATTTTCTTCCTTAGGTAAATTCTCTCCTTCTACAGGTGTAGTATTTTCATCTCCACTTTTTGGAGTCTCAATATTTTCATCTTCATTATTAGAATTTTCTATTGAATATTCTTCTTTAACTTCATTATTAGGTTGATCTAAAGCCTCATCTTTAACCTCGCTATTAGGTTTAACCTCTACATCTCCCTTAATCTCATCATTAGATTGACTTTCTTTATTACCATTTTGATCATTAGTTAAACTCCATGTGATGTTTCCATTAGAATCTTCATATAAGTATAAAGTTATTTCTTCTAAATCCTTACCAAATCTATCTTCAAAATTACTATTTAATTTTATACTTGGCAAATTATTTTCTATTCCAACAGGAATTAAAAATTCTCCATCCTTTTTACTTATTATAATTTCCTTTCCCTCTATTGAAATTTCAACATTATCTAAAAAAGTTTCACTTCCAACAATATCACTATTTATATTCTCTCCACTGTAGAAGACTTTTTTAGAAAACTCTAATACAAGAGAGTTTTCTCTAGTGCTTATCTTTGAAATTTCAAAAGGACTTTCCTTAGGATCTAACTCAACTATTTTAACCGTATTTTTTACTGAATACTCTCCACTAAAATAAGCATAACTTCCATAAGTAGCACTTGAAGCAAGTGAAACTCCTAAAATTAATGCTATAATTTTATTCTTACTAATCACTTAAACTCCTCCTCTACTACTTACTATTTTCCTGAGCATACCCTATATTTAAATCAAATTTAAATTCTGCATTAGAATAATTCTCTGGCATATCTCTTTGCATATTTAATGTTAATGTAGCAGTTAAAACTTCACCATCATTTAAAACTACTTCATTACCCTCTGCATCTAATAATTGAATATTTTTATTAAATAGTGAAAGTAATGTCTCTTCTCCATTTCCATACCCTTGTATATTTCTATTTTCACTACTTTCAAAACTTAAGGAATACTTTATTTTCTCTAGTCCATCATTTCCTATTGATGAATTTTTAAAATTTAATGTCATCCTTTGATCTAAAGTTCCATTATTAGTTATTATAAAAGTATCACTAACAGGAACTTCTATGTCCATTTTCTCTATTTTAACTGTTTTTGTAGCCTCAGAACTTAAGGTTCCTAAAGTTAACTTTAAATCACCGTTTACTTTTTCTTTATCTGAAAAATAGGCTACACTTCCTAAACCTCCTGTTATCCCTATAGCTAATACTAATGAAATTATTCTTCTCATCTTAAGGGTTTTCATATTAAATCTCCTCCTTTTTTTGAGGTAACTTTAATATTGATGCTCCTATACCTAAAGCTAGAACTCCAAAAACCATAAAATTGTTATTGCTAAAGCCCCCTGTATTTGGTAAGTTTCCACTTCCATTATTTATTTCATCCTCATATTCATATTGAATACTTAGACTAAATGCATTTTGTATGCCTTGTCCTCTATTATCTAAGTCATTAGAAATCTTTACTTCTAAATCTATAAGTTTACTATTATTAGACTCTACATTTATTCCATCTTTTAATTTAATATTTCCTTCTGAAAAAACCTCTTCAAGAGTTCCTTGAAAAATCAGATCACTACTGTCTTTTACAGTAATAAATGCATTTTCCAAAAAATATTTATACCTTTCATCCCCCTCATCAATATATGAAGAATTTACATAGTCTAAGAGTTTTTCATCATGAAAATTTAGAGTTTTTATAACTATATCTTCACTTAAATTATTAGATATTTTTATTGAGCTTTCTTCTAAATTTCCTGGTTCCCAAATAATTTCTTCATTAAACAAATTATTCTTTTCTTCCACTACATCAATAGTAACGCCAGCTTTTTCTTTAGCAAATATAATATTATCTTTAACTGGCATAAAAGCTAATGTTGCTAAAAGTGTACATAAAAATACGCTTTTAGTTCTCCTCATACTGTTTCCCCCCCTCTTACTAGTATTAACATAATAAATATAATTTAACTTTATATTTATATTCATCAACTATAAAAAAAATAACTCAGTTCATATTTATTTTAGAAAAATATTACATAATATTAAGAATAAACTTAATTTACTTATTGAAAGTATATTTCTAATTCTTTTGGGAACAGTTTTTAGAGCAAGCCTTTTAAATAAATACTTATATATGCTATATCAATATAACAATATTTATTTAAATCATAGTATAAAAAAAGAATTGATACTTTAAAGTATCAACTCTTCATATAAACTGAATATATTATTTCAATAACTAATTCTAAACGCATTTTTTCTTGCATTATTTTGCAAATAAAAAACGCAACCCTTGGGGCTAGGTTGCGTCTCAGCAATAAGCAATAAATAAAAAGGGGGCTATTTATTCCTTTTATTTATCCTCGCACAACTATTATATTAGATGTTTACTTAAATTGCAAGTAATCTAATATTTTTTTTGCAAGTTTTCCTACATGAATTTTCCCTTTACAATCATTACTATTTAAATTTTTAAAAATTTTTGTAAAGTACCGCTAATTCACTTTCTGAAAGCTCTTTATATTCGCCTTCTTCTAAACTTTCATCAATTGGAAGATTTCCAAAAGAAGTTCTTTTTAAATAAACAACCTTTTTCCCTCTAGCTTCAAACATTCTTTTTACTTGATGATATTTCCCCTCTTGAACTGTAACTTCTACCCTAGATGAATCCTCTAAATTTTCTATAACCTTAAGCTTTGCACTCATACACTTATATCCATCATCTAAAGTTACACCATTTTCGAAAGCTTTAATATCTTTTTCTGTTATAGGAGCATTTATTTCTGCATAATAAACCTTATCAACATGATATTTAGGTGAAATTAATTTATGATTTAAATCTCCATCATTAGTTAATAATAATAATCCCACTGTATCTTTATCAAGTCTTCCTACTGGAAATGGTTCAAAAACTTGATCTTCCATATATAATAAGTCGATAACAGTTTCATCTCTCTTATCATAAGTTGCTGAAATTACTCCAGCTGGCTTATTCATCATTAAATATATGTACTTTTTATACTCTACTTTTTCCCCATTTATAACTATTGTATCTTTCTCAGGATCTATTTGAAGTCCACTATCTTTAACCTTCTCATCATTAACTGTTACAAATCCTTTTTTAACAACTTGCTTTATTTCTTTTCTCGTTCCGTATCCTAAGTTTGATAAAACCTTATCCAATCTTTCCACTAAATAGTCACTCCTTCGTAAAAAATCACATTTATATCTGTGGTTAGTATAAAGCAAAGTTTAACTAATTACAACTTATTATCCTTCTTAAATAATTAAATCTTTAAAAACTAGAAAATCACATTATTAATCATAAAATCCTATCAAATTTATTAAAACAATTAAATATTTAAAAAATCTATTCCAATTTCTTTTTTTAAATTTTCTCTTTTTTCCTTTTAAAAGTTTTATTAAAACTATAAAAATAAATAGGACTCTATTTTAAGTAAATATTAAATTCAAATAATTTAAAACTAATATTAGTCTTAAAAGCTTATCTTAAAATTAATATTATGTAAAACAAAGTCCTAAACATATATTAAACTTTAATATTTTATTCTACCTTAAATTCAAAAGTATCATAGTCCTCATAAGCACATTTTTTATAATAACTTTTAGTTAATACTAAAACTTTATACTTTCCTGGTACATATGGTCTAAAAGAATAATAACTCTTTCTACTATATTTTTGAACTAAAGACCAATTTCCGTTAACCATTATATAATATTCATAGCAAACTCTACTTCCACCTTCACATTTTGTAGAAAAGTTTATTTCCTCATTAATTTTAAAGATCTTATCAGAAGTACTTATTTTAGTATCTGTAATAGGTAGAGCTTCACTAACATAAAATCTTACTTCTCTTCTTGAATCAAATCCCTCTTTACATTTAATATTTCTAGCAAATATATCAATTGTGTATTTTCCTGGACATTTTGGTGTAACTTTAAACCTCTTATTTTTTACATAATCAGTTTCCTCTACTACTTGTCCATTTACCTTAGTAACATACTTAACCTTTACTTGTCTAGTATTTTGAACTATTACTTCAATATCAATATCATCTCCAACTAAAAAATATTCCTTAGCTGGAACTAATATATGATCAATTTTCCCTTCTGCATACTCCCTAACCTTAAAATTTAGTACAGTATGCACATCATATTCCTTTGTTGAATACTTATCTTTTACTCTTACATCAAGCTGATAATTTCCTTTTTCATTTGGAATAAATTCTACCCAATTATTACTTCCAAAATCAATACTTTCTATGGTTTTACCATCCTTAATTATTAAGAAGGAATACTTTAAGTCAGTACCACCCTCTGCACTAACCCTAAGTTTTATTACTTCATTTATTAAAGGTGTCTTATCTCTATCAAATATTAATTCTGTTATTTTTATTGGCTTTTTCACCTTTTTTTCTATTTTATAATCTAATTTAGATTCTATTTCATAATCTCCAATAAAGGATTCATCCTTAGCCCAAAGAGTTATTCTATAATTTCCTTCTTTTTTAGCATTCCATTTTAAAGTGCTATTTCTTGTATAACCTGTATTCTCAGATATTTCTCCATCTATTTTAAATCTATAAAGGATATCACTTCCTCCATCAATAACAGCTTTTATTTCTATTACCTCTCCTTTTTCTTGAGGTGAGCTTAAATCTGTAGTAAAACTTCTTAATTGTAATGGTTCATATGGTTTTATATCATATACCATAACGGCTCTGTCATCAAATTCCTTATTAGAATACATATCTCTTATTAAACATAAAAGCTTATATCTTCCCTCTTTAAATTCTTTAAAAGTTACTATACGGCTTGATGAAAAATCTTGAATGCAAGTTCTACTTCCATCTGGTGAAATTTTTACAAACTTATATAGTGCTGTTCTTTCATCTTCAAAATTTGCTTCCACTTCAAAGGTAAGCTCTGAGTTTACTATTAATTTTTCACTTAAATTAATAAAATTAATTATTTCAGGCTTTACAAATTCTTTTGATGTAAATATAACTGTGGCATAATCATCTGTTGTATTAGTTGAACTTGTTTTTTTACATTCAATTAAAAACTCAAATTGACCACTTTCATTAATAGTATAATTTAATTTATTTTCTAATGTATAATCCTTTATAAGTTGCCATCCGTTCTTTCCACTTATAAAATATCTATACATAATATTTTCATTGTTACTATCAACCTTTAACTCTGCCTTCTCTCCAACATTAAATACATCTTTATTTAGATAAATTCCTTTTATTAATTTTTCTTCTTTAATTTCATCTTTATTCATTTCATCTTGAAGGCCATGAACTGTTCTTTTCACATTAACCCCTTCAGTAACTTTGTAATCAAAAGGCTTATTTGAATCCTCTTTTCTTCCTTGAACCATAATCATATACTCTCCCTCTTCTTTAGGAGTCCATATAAATTCATCTTCTTTTTCAAATTCTCTTAAAGTTTCCCAAATTCCATCCTTTCCTATTAAGATTTTATATCTTAAATTGTCATTAGTGTTATTTATTATTTTTATGTTAACCGGACTATTATGTTCTATTATATCTCTCGTATCTAACTCTAAAAGTAATTCTCCCATAATCACTCCCCCTAAAACCCGAAACATTATAGATAAATAAATTATATTATACTTCTGTTTTTATGTAAATATTTTCTATTTTTCTTACCATAAAACACTCTATTTCTACATTTTTTCTAATTTTATAAAATGTATAAAAAGTTTAAAACTGTCTATAATATAGGTAGTGTTACTTAACACTGTAAATCTCCTAATTTTATTATATCCATATAATCAAACCATTAAAGAAATCTCAGCCACTCTGAGATTTCTTTTTAATATCATTTAAATATTATCTACATTATTTATTAAGTTTATCTTTTAATTCTACAAAGTTTATTTTTTAATTTTCCAAACTTATTTCTTAATTTTTCAAACCTTATTTTATTATATCTAATTTAAAATAGCCTTTACCTTTTCTATCAAAACTTCTAAATTATAATAAAGTCTATCATCATCTTCCTTATTTCTTTTATGATTTCCTTTTGATTTCCCACCAGCTCTTCTATTTTTTTGACTTAAATGTCTTTCAAAAAGCAATCTATCAATATTATCATTATCATAAATATATCCTCTAGGGCTTATGGCTAACGCTCCTTTTCCCAAAGCCATAGCTGCAACTCCATAATCTTGAGTTATTACAATATCATTTTCATAAGTATTATTAGCCACATACATATCTACGCTTTGAAATCCACCATCAACCATTCTCACCTCAGAGTAATCTGAATTTATCATATGATTTATTGTGCAATAAATTAATATTTTAACTGAATGCTTTTTACCAACCTCTTCAATTATATCTCTTCCTGCACATCCATCACCATCAATAATTATTTTCACCTTTATAATCCTCCCATAATATATTCTCTATTATCTTTTTTTGAATATTAAATAATTATCCATTAATAAAATTATACACATTCTTATTAATTTACTAATACTCTTAAAATAATAAATAATTTATATATTAATAAAATTATACTCTTAAAACAAAAAAGAAGCTCTAAAAAGAGCTCCTTTTTATAATTAAATTTATATTATTTTAATCTTTCTTCTAACTCAGCTTTTAAATCTTCAAAACCTGGTTTTCCAAGTAAAGCAAACATGTTTTTCTTGTAAGCTTCAACACCTGGTTGGTCAAATGGATTTATTCCTAAAACATATCCACTGATTCCACAAGCTTTTTCGAAGAAGTAAACTAATCTTCCGAAGTAGTATGGAGTTAATTCTGGAACATTAACAACTACGTTTGGAACTTCTCCATCATTATGAGCAAGTAAAGTTCCTCTGAATGCTTGTTTGTTAACATAGTCCATAGTTTTTCCAGCTAAGAAGTTTAATCCATCTATGTTTTCATCGTTAGCTTCGATTACTATTTCTTCTCTTGGAGATCCTACATTAATAACTGTTTCGAAGATATCTCTTCTACCTTCTTGGATGTATTGTCCCATTGAGTGTAAATCAGTTGAGAAATCAACAGCAGCTGGGAATAATCCTTTGTTGTCTTTTCCTTCTGATTCTCCATATAATTGTTTCCACCATTCATTGAAGTAATGAACTGATGGCTCATAGTTAACTAATATTTCTATAGCTTTACCTTTATTGTATAAAGCATTTCTAGCAGCTGCATATTTGTAACATTCGTTATCCGCTAATGAAGGATTAGCATATTCTTCTCTAGCATCAGCAGCTCCTTCCATCATTTCATCTATGTTTATTCCAGCCGCAGCTATTGGTAATAATCCAACTGCTGTTAATACTGAGAATCTTCCTCCAACATCATCTGGAATTACGAAAGTTTCATATCCTTCAGCATCAGCTAAAGTTTTTAAAGCACCTTTCTTAGCGTCTGTTGTAGCATATATTCTCTTCTTAGCTTCTTCTTTTCCGTATTTCTTTTCCATGTAATCTTTTAAGATTCTGAAAGCTATAGCAGGTTCTGTAGTAGTACCTGATTTTGATATAACATTTAAGCTTACATCTAATCCATCAATAGCTTTTAATAAATCAGCCATGTAGCTTGAGCTTATGTTATTTCCTGCGTAGAATATAGCTGGAGTTTTTCTCTTATCCTTAGACATAGAGTTATAGAAGTTATTAGTTAACATTTCTATAGCAGCTCTTGCTCCTAAGTAAGAACCACCTATTCCTATAACAACTAATACATCTGAATCACTTTGTATTTTCTTAGCAGCTTCTTTTATTCTAGCAAACTCATCTTTATCATAATTAACTGGTAGGTCAACCCATCCTAAAAAGTCATTTCCTGCACCTGTTCCATTATGTAACTTATTGTGTGCTTGGTTTATAGTTTCTTGCATGTAAGCAACTTCGTGAGATTTTAAATATGGAGCTGCTTTTGATAAATCAACAACTAATCCTTTTTTCATTATTACTACCTCCATTAGCGTTTATAAATTTATTTTAACCACGCCATTAATATATATAATATAATCGCAAAAATAATTAAGCCTCCAAAAACCATTGGAAGTATTATTGCGTATTGCGCTAACATTATAGCAACCAAATCCTTAAAAGTTGGCTTTTCTTTATTTTTAACTTCTTCCATTAATTTCTCATATTCTTCTTTTTCTTTTCTTCTAGTTATTTCATCTTTAAACCAAAACAAACTTAATTCCCCCTGTTTACCACACGTTAATATTTTATCATTTATTATTTATGGATTACAATACAATATAAAACTTTTTATATATTTAATGAAATTTTATTATATATAGTTATAGTGTAGGAGAATTTAATCCCCTACACTACATAAAATTTAATTTTTTAATTCAAGTTTTACATTTTAATAAATAAACCTAATTTTAGATTAAACTAAGTGACATGCAACAAAGTGATCTTTTCCAACACACTTATATTCTGGCGCTTCCTTCTTACATTTATCCATAGCATATGGACATCTAGTATGGAACTTACATCCACTTGGTGGATTAGCTGGTGAAGGAATATCACCCTTTAATATTATTCTCTCCCTCTTAATTGTAGGGTCTGGTATTGGAACTGCTGACAATAATGCCTTTGTATATGGATGCAATGGATTATCATAAAGTTCATTTTTAGGAGCTAATTCAACTAAGCTACCTAAATACATTACACCTATTTTATGACAAATATGCTTTACTATACTTAAATCATGAGATATGAAAAGATATGAGAATCCCATCTCTTCTTGTAAATCCATCATTAAGTTTACAATCTGTGATTGTATAGAAACATCAAGTGCTGAAACAGGTTCATCTGCAACTATAAAACTTGGATTTAAAATTAAGGCTCTTGCTATACCTATTCTTTGTCTTTGTCCACCTGAGAATTCATGTGGATATCTTTTCATATGATATCTAGCAAGTCCACATCTTTCTATAGTTTTAGCTACTCTTTCAGCCAATTCATCTTTACTACATAACTTATGACTTAAAAGAGCCTCTCCTACTAAAGAATCTACTGATAATCTGGGATTTAATGATGAATATGGATCTTGGAATATCATTTGCATTTTTGGTCTTAAATCTCTAAGTTCTTTCTTTTTAAGAGCAAAAATATCTTTTCCTTCAAAATATACATTTCCATCTGTTTTTTCAAATAATCTTAAAATTGCTCTTCCTGTTGTTGATTTTCCACAACCTGATTCTCCAACTAATCCTAAAGTTTCACCCTTATCTATAGTAAAACTTACTCCATCAACAGCTTTTACATGTCCAACAGTCTTAGAAAAAACTCCTGCTTTAATCGGAAAGTATTTTTTCAAATTTTCAACTTTTAAAACCGTATTATCTGCCATCTACTTTCCCTCCTTATATAACCAGCATGAAACTTTGTGTCTATTTCCTACATCAATAAGAGTAGGTTGAACATCCTTACATTTTTCCATACATCTATCACATCTCTCATTAAAGTAACAATTATCAGGCATACCTACTGGATTAGGAACTTGTCCTGGTATTGAATAAAGTCTAGTTTCATTTCCATTAACTGATGGCTTAGATTTAAGTAAACCTTGTGTATATGGATGAAGAGGATTTTTAAAAAGCTCTAAAACTGGAGCTTCCTCAATAACCTTACCAGCATACATTACAACAACATAGTCAGCCATTTCAGCAACTACTCCTAAGTCATGTGTTATCAATAATATTGATGTATTTAATTTCTCTTTAATATCTCTCATAAGATCTAGAATTTGTGCTTGAATTGTAACATCAAGGGCAGTTGTAGGTTCATCAGCTATTAAAAGCTTAGGATTACAACAAACTGCCATAGCAATCATAATTCTTTGTCTCATTCCTCCTGATAATTCGTGAGGATAAGATTTCATTATTTCTTCTGCCCTAGCTATACCAATTATTTTTAAAACTTCTATAGCTTTCTTTTCAGCTTCTTCTTTTGATAAATGCTGATGAAGAATTATTGCTTCACAAATTTGATCTCCTATTTTAAATACTGGGTTTAATGATGTCATAGGTTCTTGGAAAATAACTGATATATCATTTCCTCTCATATCCATAAGTTCTTGCTCTGTGAACTTTAAAACATCTTTTCCCTCAAAAAGAATTTCTCCTCCAACTATTTTTCCAGGAGGACTTGGTATTAATCTCATAAGAGACATGGCAGTAACAGATTTTCCGCATCCAGATTCTCCAACTACACAAACTGTCTCCCCTTCTTTTATTTTAAAACTAACGTTATTTACCGCTTTAACAATTCCCTCACCTGTATGAAAGTGAGTTTCAAGATTTTTAAATTCTACTAATGTTTTTCCCATTACACTCGCCCCCTTAGACCTTTAGCTTAGGATCTAGAGCATCTCTTAATCCATCTCCAAAAATATTTATAGATATAACAGTTAAGAATATACATACTCCTGGAGGTATCCATAACCACCATCTATTTGTTAATGTATAGTAATCTTGAGCTGTTTGTATCATATTACCCCAAGTTGGTGTAGGAGGTGTAACTCCCAGACCTAAGAAACTTAAAGATGATTCTGTTAATATAGCTCCACCAATTCCTAATGTAGCTGAAACTATAATAACTGCTAATGTATTAGGTAATAAGTGTAAAAACATTTTTCTAGCATCTGATAGACCTAAAGCTTCTGCCGCTTGCATAAATTCTTGTTCTCTTAAAGATAAGACCATACCTCTAACCATACGACATGTACCAGTCCAACTCAGCGCCCCTATAATAAACATAACTACAAAAATTCTATACTCTGGTGGTATTTTTAAATCTGACATTATAGCAGATACCATTATTAATAATGATAAGAATGGGAAACACATAAATACGTCAACAATCCTCATAATTAAACTATCTATAAATCCTCCATAATATCCTGCTAATATCCCCAAAGTTGTTCCTATAATTATAGAAATTCCTACCGCAACTATACCTATTGAAAGTGAATATCTTCCCCCGTACATAAGTCTAGCTAAAACATCTCTTCCAGATTCATCAGTTCCTAGCCAATGCTGTGCTGATGGTGGTTGATTAGTTCTTACTAAATCTATTGTTAAATGATCATGTGGATATAACATTGGTCCTAATATTGAAATTAAAACTAAGACCAACAATATAAATAAGCCACCTAAAGCTAGCTTATTTTTTTTCAATCTTTTAAAAGCTACAGTCCAAGGGCTTTCTATTTTCTCTTTTTTCACTTTAACTTCTTTATTTAATTCTGTTTGCATATAAAAAGCACCTCCTACTTAAGCCTTATTCTTGGATCTACTAATGCATATATAATATCAGCAAGTAAGTTTCCTATTAAAACTAATATAGCCAAAGTAAGGTTTATACCCATAAGTAGATAATAATCTCTGTTATTAACTGCACTTAACTGTACTGGACCTATTCCTGGCCAGTTAAATATTTTTTCTGTTAATGTAGCACCTGAGAATAATCCTGGAATTGACATTCCTAATAGTGTTACAACTGGTATAAGTGCATTTCTTAAAGCATGTTTATATATAACTACCTTCTCTTTTAATCCTTTTGCTCTAGCAGTTCTTATATAATCTTGTCTAACTACCTCAAGCATACTTGATCTTGTGTATCTCATCCATCCACCTACACTTCCAAGAGTTAAAACTATAAGTGGTAAAATCATATGTTTTAATACATCTAGCACATATTGCATTCCTGTATATGCACTTCCTGGAGTAGTCATACCCGATATTGGAAATAAATTAAGTTGAACTCCTAAATATTTAATTAATATAAGTCCAAAGAAAAATGATGGCATTGATATTCCCATAAGGGCAAATACCGTAAAAAATTTATCAAAAAATGAATATTGCTTTGTTGCTGAAACTATACCTATTGGCACCGCAATTATAAGCCCCAAAATTAGTGATGCCGCTCCTAAAATAAAGGAATTTGGTATAAAATCTTTCATTACTTCTGAAACTGGTCTTTTATAGTAAAAAGATTCTCCTAAAGACCCTTCTGTTACAACGCCTTTTAACCAATACATGTACTGTGTTGTTTTTGGCTCATCTAAATGATATTTTTCTCTTATTGCTTGTTTTGTTTCTACACTCATATTTGGATCCATATTTGCTGTAATAGCATCTCCTGGAGCCATAGCAAATATGAAGAAAAGTACTAATGATACACCAACAATAGTCGGTATTATTAATAGTATTCTTCTAGTGATATACTGTAGCATATTGCTGTCCCCCCCATTTTTCAAAATTAGCCTGGATTTTTTGTCCAGGCTAATTTCTTAATTTATTTTAAATTTTATTTATTGTTATCTAATTCAAGTTTATAAACATCGTGAGTCCAATCTATATAAGTTGAAGGGTTATATCCTTTAACTCTTGAATTTGATGCAAACATTTCTTGAGCATTTCCAAGAAGAATATAAGGTACATCTTCAGAGAATTTTAATTGCCATTCAGCATAAGCTTTCTTTCTTTCCTCTTGATTTGTTGTTCCTTTACCTTCTTTTAATAACTTATCTGCTTCTTCATTTCTCCATCCAATATTATTAAATCCGCCTGGTACATCTTGAGAGATTGCAAATATTCCTGATGGATCTGGATCTATTGAAAGGTTCCAAGCACCATTGAATATATCATATTCTCTGTTATTAACTTTATCCATCATTGTTCCAAATTCCATAAGTTCTGGAGTAACTTTAACACCTATTTGTTCCCAAGATTGTTGAACTATTGGGATTAAAGCATCAACATATTTAGAACCAGTATAAGTTAACCATTGAAGTTCTAATTCAACTCCATCCTTATCTCTAACTCCATTTCCATTTGTATCTTTCCAGCCTGCTTCATCAAGTAATTCTTTAGCTTTTTCTGGATTGTATTCATACTTAGGAACATCTGGGTTATATGCCCATGAAGTAGGAAGAATATGTGAATTATAAACTTGACCATATCCTTGGTAATAAGATTGCATGAATCCTTCTCTATTTAATCCATAAAGTAACGCTTGTCTTACTTTAGGGTCTTTAACCTTATCACTTCCATAGTTAAGCCCCATGTATCCATAACCATTTTGCATATAAAGATCTAAGTTTAAGAATCCAGCTTGTTTTAATGGATCTATATTTTCTGGTTTAGCACCAACTCTATCTATATCAACTGTTCCAGCCATTAATTCTTGTAATAATGTTTGTGCATTTGTAACTTTCATTACTATATAAGGAATCTTCGGCTCCCCTTTCCAGTAATCAGCATTTTTTTCAAACTTAACTTCTTGTCCTGGTTTAAAGTGAACAAATTTATAAGCACCTGAACCTACTGGCTCTAATAATTTATCCTTAACAGCTTGGAAGTTTCCTTTTTCAAATTTATAAACACTTTCAGGCATAATTCCATATTCAAAATTCCATATACCAGCTGCGTCAGTATTCTTGTTAGTGAATGATATTGTATAATCATCAATAACCTTTATACCTTCAACACTACTAGCATCGCCCTTATTGTACTCTTCATATCCAACTAAATTATTTACAGCATCCATTCTTGGTCCATCATATCCTGGATCACAAATAGAAGTAAATGTAAATGCAACATCTTTTGCTGTTAATTCTTGACCATTAGTAAATTTAATACCCTTATTTAATTTAAATGTATAAGTTTTTCCATCCTCAGAAACTTCATAACTTTCTGCTACATTTGGAATTGGTTCACCTTTTTCATTATTAGTAATTAATCCATCAAATACTAACTTGTTAACCCATGAATCATAAAGAGTAGAAGAATATATTGGAACAAATTCACCCTTTGGATCTGTAGTTCCTACTATTAAAGTATCAGTTCTATTTTTTGCAGCATCTGGAAGTGCACTAGGATTTGATGCCTCTATTCTCTCTGGCTTTGATAAATCCTTAGTAGTTCCTCCTGATTCTGAACCATTACCATTTCCTTGAGCTGTATTGTTAGCTCCTCCTCCACATGCTACAAATAACATTGAAACTGCTAACCCTGCCGTTAATAATGCAACTAATTTTCTTTTTTTCATTTAATCTGCCCCCTTTTAATATATTTATTGCTGTTATGTAACAAAATTTAAATGCCCCATATAAAAAATATTGTTACAATAACATACATTTAATGTGATTTTTAAAATAAAATTTTATTAGGTATTTTTCTTCATTTTCATGTGAACACTTATATAGTTTGTAATTTATTTTTAAGCACATACTTAAATTAATAAATTATTAAAATAAACATTAATATATAACTACTTTATCAAAAACTCAAGTGTATATCATAGAAAAACACACGTCTTTTAAAATTATATTATTTGTATTTTAAATTATTTCCAATATTTTTGCAATATTGTAAAATTATTTTTTCATTATAAATATTTTCTCAAAAAGATTATTAATTACAATTAATGAATCTTAGGCCTAAATAATAAGTTATTTTAAATATATGCCTAATATGTATTAAATTATTAATTTTAAAGATAATAATATATATAATATGAAATTCTAGTAATTTGTTACTATAAAATTATTTTTATTTTCGTGATAAAAGTTACAGTTTATTCTTTTATTTGATGATATACTTTCAAAGTATTTATTAGATAATTATAAATTTCAGAGTTAAAAAATTAACAATCAAAGAAAAAACGGAGTGAATGAGATGAAAAACTTAAATCTTAAAGGTAATCCAAATCGTGGATTAATAGGAGCTACATTAGGTTTCTTCATAGGTTTTGCAGCAGTTTCTCTTTATGGACCAACTTCTGCAGTATTTAAAGAAGCTTTCATAAACCTTAATCCAGTGTTATTAGCATTACTTATTGCAGCCCCTAACTTATCAGGTTCTTTACTTAGAATACCTTTTTCAGCATGGGTTGACACAACTGGTGGGAGAAAGCCACTTATAGTTTTACTACTTTTATCAATAATAGGTATGGGTGGTTTATACATAGTATTAGCTTTCTTTAGTGATAACTTAAATCAATATTATTATTTATTATTTGCACTTGGACTATTATCTGGATGTGGTATAGCAACATTCTCTGTTGGTGTCAGCCAAGCATCATATTGGTTCCCAAAAAGCAAACAAGGTGTAGCTTTAGGAATATATGGTGGTGTTGGTAACTTAGCACCTGGAATATTTGCATTATTAATTCCAAACTTAGCACTTCCTCTATTAGGATTACCTGGTTCTTACTTAGCTTGGTTAATATTCTTAATAGTTGGTACTGTAATTTACATAAAAATAGGTCAAAACGCTTGGTACTTCCAACTTGTTGACAAAGGAATAAATAAAGATGAAGCTAAGGAAATAGCATCAAAAGAGTATGGTCAAGAATTATTCCCTAAGGGAAAAGCAAGTGAAACACTTTTAATATCAGCTAAGTCATGGAAAACTTGGGCTTTAGTATTTATCTATTTCACAACTTTCGGTGGATTCTTAGCATTAACAGGTTGGTTCCCTAACTACTGGATGACTTATTTCGGATTAAATATGAAAGTTGCAGGTCTTTTAACAGCTTTATATTCTATATTAACTTCATTAACTAGAATATATGGTGGAAAAGTTGCTGATAAAAATGGTGGTGAAATAACTACTATAGTTTCTCTAGGAATAGCACTTATAGGTGCAATTTGTATGACTTTTGCTTCAACTATGACTTTAGCAATAATAGGTATAATCTTACTTGCTATTGGTATGGGAGTTGCAAACGCAGCAGTATTTAAAATAGTTCCTAACGCAGTTCCAGAAGCAATGGGTGGAGCTTCAGGATGGATTGGTGGATTAGGTGCTTTAGGTGGATTCTTAATACCTCCTGTAATGGCATCATTCCTAAACAGATCAGGATTTGCTGGATATTCACAAGGATTTTCAGTATTTATAGTTTTAATAATTGTAGCAATTGGAGTAATAGCTTTATTCCAAGCTTTACAAAAGAAATCAGCAAAATAAAACATTTATATAAAAGAAAAAGTAGCCATGAATTTTCATAGCTACTTTTTTATTTTAAATTATAAGTAATTAAGTAATTTATAAATATAAAATTATCCACTAAAATTAAAACTCTAAATTATCCACAAAATATTATTAAAGCCCTTTGTAAAAGGCATATGTTTTTATTGATTATAACAAGATAAATAGACAATCATATTAAAATGACTGCCTATTTATCCGTAATAAAAATTTATATATCTTTTGATTAGTTTGGATACTTAAATTTTATCTGATTTAGACCTATTAAGAATTTTTAACCAGATAAATTATATTAAAATTCAGATAGGATTAATACCTATCTGAATTAATTATTTATATTATTCCCACTCGATAGTTGCTGGTGGTTTTGAAGTTACATCGTAAACAATTCTGTTAACTCCCTTAACTTCATTTACAATTCTTCTTGAAACCTTATCTATAACTTCATATGGTATATGAGCCCAGTTTGAAGTCATTCCGTCTGATGATGTAACTGCTCTTAATCCTACAGTGTGGCAGTAAGTTCTTTCGTCTCCCATAACACCAACTGATTGAATGTTAGGTAATACTGCGAAGTATTGCCATATTTCACTTTCAAGACCTGCTAAAGCTATTTCTTCTCTGAATATAGCGTCAGCTTCTCTAACAACTTCTAATTTATCTTCAGTTACTTCTCCTAGAACTCTTATAGCTAAGCCTGGTCCTGGGAATGGCTGTCTCCATACTAAGTGGTGAGGAATTCCTAATTCTTCTCCTACAGCTCTTACTTCATCTTTGAATAATTCTCTTAATGGCTCTATTAATGAGAATTCCATATCTTCTGGAAGTCCTCCAACATTGTGGTGACTCTTAATTACTGCTGAAGTATCTGTTCCACTTTCAACAACGTCTGGATAAATTGTTCCTTGAACTAAGAATTTAATGTCTCCTAATTTTCCAGCTTCTTCTTCAAATACTCTTATGAATTCTTCTCCGATTATCTTTCTCTTAGTTTCTGGATCTGAAACTCCTTTTAATTTACCTAAGAATCTATCTTGAGCATTAACTCTGATAAGGTTCATATCAAAACCTTCTTTGAAGATTTTTTCTACTTGATCTCCCTCATCTTTTCTTAATAGACCGTGGTCAACAAAGATACAAGTTAATTGCTTACCTACAGCCTTGTGAACCATAACAGCTGCAACTGATGAATCAACTCCACCTGATAATGCACATATTAATTTTTTATCTCCAACTATTTTCTTGATTTCAGCTATTTTTTCTTCTGCGAAAGAAGCCATTGACCAAGAATTTTCTAATCCACATATATTGTAAAGGAAATTTCTCATCATGTTTTGACCAAATGGAGTGTGCTCAACTTCTGGATGGAATTGAACTCCATAAAGTCTTCTTTCTTCGTTTTCCATAGCCGCTACTGGACAAACATCTGTATGAGCTATGATTTTGAATCCTTCTGGTGCTTCTGCTATGTAATCAGTGTGACTCATCCAACAAGTTTCATCTGCTTCTATTCCAGCAAATAATTTTGATGAATTATCTAAAGTTACATTAGTTTTTCCATATTCTCTTACTGGAGCAGTATCAACTTTTCCACCTAAAAGATGTGCCATTAATTGATCTCCATAACATATTCCTAATACAGGAACATTTAAGTTGAATATTTCTTTGTCTAATGTAGGAGTGTTTTCTCCATAAACTGAGTTTGGTCCACCAGTGAATATTATTCCCTTTGGATTCTTTTCTTTTATTTTTTCTATGCTATATGTGTAAGGTATTATTTCGCAATAAACTCCACATTCTCTAACTCTTCTAGCTATTAATTGATTATATTGTCCACCAAAGTCGACAACTAAAACTAAATCTCTCATTTGCTTTCCTCCACAATTTCATTTTCCGTTTATGTATAAAGATATATTCAACAAAATGTTAAAACTTAATATATATTTTAACATTTTGCTGAAGCGTTTAATCTAATTATTGGTTAACACTGTAGTTTGGTGCTTCCTTAGTTATGTTTATATCATGAGGGTGACTTTCTCTAAATCCTGCTGAAGTTTGAACAACAAAATTAGCATTTTCATATAAATTTTCTAAAGTTGGTGCTCCTAAGTAACCCATTCCTGATTTTATTCCACCTATTAGTTGATAGATAGTATCTGCTAAATGTCCTTTGTAAGCAATTCTTCCTTCTACACCTTCTGGAACGAATTTCTTAGTACCATTTTGGAAATATCTATCACTTGATCCTTTAGCCATTGCTCCAAGTGAACCCATTCCTCTGTAAACTTTATAGCTTCTACCTTGATATATTTCTATAGCTCCTGGTGCTTCTTCACATCCTGCAAAGATTGATCCCATCATAGCTGCACAAGCTCCAGCTGCTAAAGCCTTAACTATATCCCCTGAATATTTTAATCCACCGTCAGCTATTACTGGTATTCCTAATTTTTTACCTTCTTCAGCACAATCCATAACTGCTGTTAATTGAGGAACCCCAACACCTGCAACTATTCTTGTAGTACATATTGATCCAGGTCCTATACCTACTTTAACACAATCTGCACCTGCTTCTGCTAAATCTCTTACAGCCTCTGGTGTAGCTATGTTACCAGCTATTACTTGAAGTTCAGGATACTTAGCTTTTATTCTCTTAACTCCTTCAATAACTCCTTTTGAATGACCATGAGCTGTATCTAAAACAATAACGTCAACCTTTGCTTTAACTACTGCATCTACTCTTTCCATCATGTCATTAGTTACACCAATTGAAGCTCCACATAAAAGTCTTCCTTTTTCATCTTTAGCTGCATTTGGGAAAGCTTTAGCTTTTTCTATATCTTTTATAGTTATAAGTCCCTTTAGATTATTTTCATCATCAATTAAAGGAAGTTTTTCTATTTTATGTTGCTTTAATATTTCTAATGCTTCTGTTAATGTAGTTCCTTCTTTCGCAGTAACTAATGGGCTTTTTGTCATAACTTCTGAAACTTTTTTATCGTAGTTTGTTTCAAATACTATGTCTCTGTTTGTTATGATTCCAACTAGTTTTCCTTCTCTTGTTACAGGAACTCCTGAAATTCTGTATTGAGCCATTAAATCTAAAGCTTCTCTTACTGTGTGATCTTCTGATAAGAATATTGGATCTGTTATTACTCCATTTTCTTGTCTTTTTACTCTATCAACTTCTCTTGCTTGATCTTCTATTGTCATGTTTTTATGGATTATTCCTATTCCACCTTCTCTAGCCATAGCTATTGCCATTTTAGATTCAGTAACTGTATCCATACTTGCACTCATTAATGGAATGTTTAATTGAATTTTTTTAGTTAATTGAGTTTTTAAAGAAACCTCATTAGGTAGGACCTCTGATTTGTTTGGTACTAGTAATACATCATCAAATGTATATGCTGTTTTTAATATTCTTGCCATACTATCGCCTCCACACACTATCTTTAAGTTATTTACGTACAATTAAATGTTTTTCCGTATTTCTACCTTTTAAACTTCTACTTATTTTTTGAAAGCAAACTTGCAAATATACACAAAAGATGAAATTTTATTTTCAAAAAAAGCATAATAACTCCTAAGTGAAGTTAATATGCTTATAGTACACCTATAGTATATCAAATTCACTCATAGACGGAAATTTAAGGTTTCCGGTAGAAACGCCTTGCCTTATTCAAAGCTTATACGAGTTTGTTTATATTCCGTTTTGTTTAATTTTTATTTATTATAATCTATGAAAGAAAGCTTGTCAATAAAATGCATAAAATAAATTTCAAAAGTTTATAAATGATTTTTTCTAATCATTTTATATATAATTTGCAAGAAATAATTCATTTATTTTTATATAATATATTATATATTTATTAGTTGTGTTTTTCATATTAATACATATATTTTTTATTTTATTATATATATCTTACATGTTATTTATAATAATAAATATTCCAAACAAAATATTTCCTTTATTTCCCTAACTTTAAATAAATATTAACTTTTTATTAAATAATACTAAGGTATTTCTATATTAATTTTATTTTAATCTTAATTAAATATATTATGCCCTAAAATTTATTAATAAATACAAAAATAAGACCACAAATTAAGTTATGTGATCTTATTTTTCTTTTAGTTTAAAATACATCTGGCATTTCTCCAGAAATAAATTCTTTATTCTTAGTGCTATTTGGATTATTTTCAATGCTCGCAGTTACATTTAAACTCTGTGAATTCTCTTTAGCTTCTACTTTTGGAGTAATTATTTCAGAAACAATAACATACTTTTTCTCAACAAAATTATTTTTATTAAGAATATTATTTAAATTAATCTTAATTGACTTTCCATTATCATAGGCTTCAATATTATTTTCTCCTATATCAATTTTTGTACTAATAATATTATTATTTTCATCTACCTCATATAATTTTAATTTTTTATGGTTTATTGTTCCCTTATCAATCTTTAATATTACTGAAGTTTCTGGAGATTTTGCATAAACCTCTACTGCTACTTTACTAGGTATTCCCCCAGCAATATTATTAGCATTTTCATTTATAACTGATTTATTGGTGTTACTATCATAATCTAATAATCCTATCTTGGTTATTGTAGATTGTTTTAAAGTAAAATAATTTTCTTCAAAATATTGAGTAATTAAATCTTTACTATCTTGGCATGTATAAGTTAAAATATTTTGGCTTTTTTCAAAAACAAATGATTTTTTATTATTACTAACTTTAACAGCTATAGGAATTCTTATATTTTTATCAGCATTATTAAACTTTCCACTTTTTTCATCCCATATGTATTTATCTCCTTGTAGATTATATATAATAGGATTTTTTAATCTTATAGTAAAGTTAGTTCCACTGTCTGTTTCTTTGCTTGGATATTTAATCTCAAAATCACTATTGCTATTCAAATTATATCCATTGCCATTATCTAAAAATTTTAATCCTTTTGGTAAAAAACCTGTAACAGTAATATTTCTTATATATAATGTTTTATATTTTTCTTCTTGATTTGCATTTATATAGTTAGGTTTTATTTCATAATAAACATTCATTCTTTTGCCATAATAAACATCACTATCAAAATCTATTATTGCATTAAATATTTTTTCTACTTTAAAATATCCGTAATTACCTTTTATTAAATTTTCAAATTTATTTTTCTCTTTAGATACAACTGTGTACTCTATAGAGTATATACCTTCCTCTGATGGTAGTTTTAAATCATATTCACCAGAGAACGTTGTTGTAGCTGTTTCTCCTGGTTCTAAACTTTTAGATGGATAAAATATAAACTTTTTATTTTCTCCTCCCATAATATTTATTTCATTAATAAAATTATATATCTCTTTATCGCTAATATTAGATTTTGCTTCATATATAGAATTTACATCTAATTTTTTTTGTAATACTTTAGCATCTGATTCATTTTCATAGTAATTATAAGTTAATTCAAAAACACCAGCATCTGTATAATTATAGTATTCAATATATATAGGGTAATACTCATTTGCTTTTAAATATATTGGTTTAAAATTACTATAATAAGTTGGTCTATGTGGAATAAAATTTGATTTATTATATAAATATCCTAAATCAAACCCATTATCATCACCAGAATAACGATAATAATCTAATCCCCATTTATGTTCTACAAAGTTAATTTTATCACCATTCTTATTTATATATGCATTTATTCCATCGTCAGCTATTCCCCCAAGGATATACCATCCATCATGCTCAGGTTTTATATATCCCCAATATTTATTAGCTTCTGTATAATTTCTTCCCAAGTCCAACCTATCAAAAAACACAGTTTTCCTATTATCTCCACTTAAATATTGACCTGAGCTTTTTGCTATTGGATTAGTTGGTAAATCAATTGGTTTTTTACCTAATGGATTTAAAAATATATTCTCCATTTTTGACCATTGCTTAGTATTTCCAGCTTCTAAGTGTTCTACATTGTATGATCTAGTTGTTAAATATCCTGGCTTATTAATATTTACATCACTAGTATTTATAATATTACCCTCTGAATCTATTGGTAAATATCCTTCATACTTATTTCCACTTTTATCTTGTGCTATATCATCTCCATTTTTAAAAGCATAGTGAAGAAAATACTGTCTATTTTCTTTATAATCTAATCCATTTACCTTTATTTTTGAATAACCTTGCCCAAATAAAACATTAGGAGAATTTTTATCTCCTAGTAAGTCATAAGAATTATTATTTTCCTTAATACTTAAAGAATTATATTGTTTACCAACACTCCCTCGAGAATCACTTACATTTATATCTACACTTAATTGTTTTTCAGATGTAATATTTATTACTGGTAGTTTAATAACTCTATTATCAAAAATAATATCTCCATATACAGTATAGTTTTTTACTTTTTCATTTGATTTACTATCTTCCTTATACTTAATCTCTATTGGAAATTGATTAGCTTTAAATTCATCACCATCTTTTGCATATTTTATATTTATGTTATAAGTACCATCACTATTGACTTTTATTGTTTTCCCATTATAATTTATTTGATTATCTAAAACTTCTATTCCTTTTGGTAAATTCAATCTTAATTTAGCACTTATTATCTTTTCATTTTCAATATTGCCTTTTAATTTTTCAAAAATATCATCTAGATTATCTTTAACTTCATCCCCTATTTTTTTCTTTTCATAATGATAAATATTATCTTCATCAGCTCCAGCAGCTTTTGCTATTTCATAAACTGTAGCATATCTAACCTTTCCATCTTTAGTGTTAGTTTTACCAAAATATATTGAATAGTTAGTTATATTTTCTTTTCTCATTATTTTTGCCATTTCAATTGCATAATTATATCCCAAATTGAAATTTAAGTAATAACTTGGATTATTATAATCCTCATATGGATTTTTAAAGTTGAAATAAATACCTTTAAAAATATTATTCTCTTCCTTAATTTTAAAAGCGTCATACAACAATTTTTCTACATATTCTTTATATGTCTTTTCTTTTGAATATTCATATTTATAATTCCAAATAAACCAATTATAATCATAATTATAATTATAATAATTATAATAATTATTATAATCATTATAAATCTCATTATATTTTTCAAAAACTTTATAAAATCCATGTTCTAATCTATTACTAAACCACATTTTATCTATTTTATCACTTTTTATATTATTGTATTCTTCAAAAAAATATTTATCTAATGAATTATCATATTTATAATTCTCATCTCCCATAGTACTAATCATTCCATAAATTTTTTTTACGTTATCTGAAAATATTTTATTAAAAAATTTTTTATAATCTTCAGGTATATTATTCCCATTCCAAATTGGTAAATATTTATCAATAACCCAATCATAATTAAATTCTTTATTTTCTTGATTTATCCCATCATAAAAGATTCCAGTATATGCATTAGGTTTACCGTTTGTCATAAATATTACTGTTTTCTTTGCATTATTATTTTCTTTATTGTTAAATATATTTAAAGCTAACCTAAATGCATCTCCAGCATTTGTTCCCAAATGACTATTCATATTCTTCCAAACTTCTTCTCCATTTAAATTTATATACTTATCATTAAAAATTAAATCAATTTTTTTTAATATATCTAATTTATTATTAGTTAAACCGCTTAGAATTTGAGCGCTTCCATTATATGATACTAATCCTACTTTAATATTTTTATTTTGCCCTAAAATTTTTTCCACAAAATTTATAGACGCATTTTTGGCCTGTTCTATATTACCTTTCATAGTTTGAGATGTATCTAGTATTAATACAACATCATTTTCCTCACTTCTAGACGTAAATGGTTGAGGTTTTACATTATATATAGCCTTTCCACATCCTCCCCTGTTAATTGATATATTAGTGTTATTAGAATCTATATTTAAATTAGGAACCAATAAGTTATTACTATATACAACCATACTTACCATACTAATTATTAAAATTGTAACTATAACAAAAAAGCTATATTTTTTTGTACTTTTAAATTTTTTCATCTAATTCACCTCCATCCAAGCTTAATTTTTATTTCTAAAGGTTAATATATTGCTTACTTTATATGGTGTATTCTTTTTAGTATCAAATGTAATTTCAATTTTAATAGCATTAGCATTTTTAAAATTATTGATTTCTTCTTTATCTTGTGTTGATTCTTCTGTTAAAGAAGTTAATTCAATGCTACTAACTAAATCTCCTATTTTAAATTCTTCCGAATCATTCTTCTTCATATATAATGATTTATCTTTTAATATAAATGTTGTATGTTCATTTTTATTTTTACTATTATTAAAAGTTAGTTTAAGATAGCCCTCATTTGATTTTAAAGAGTTCTTTTTTAGGCTCTCAGTATAATTATTATTTGAAAGAACCTCATTTTTAACATTAGTTAAGCTTTCTATATTAGATGCTTCCATAGCTGAGTCAGTAAAATAATTCATTATGGCCTTTGCTTCCCTTTGAAAATCTATTTGATTGCTTGTCTTATCTAAAGTTACATAATTTGAAATAAAAAATGGACCAACTATCATTAATATTATTGCTATTAAGGATAGTGCCACAACTAATTCTATAAGAGAAAGCCCTCTTCTTTTTAATTTTAAATTTTTCATTTAATCACCAACCTTCTCTTAATAGCTTAGTTTACTTTCCAGTTGCTTGTTTTAACTAAATTTAAAGTATTATCACTCATGTTAGTTTGTGATTTTATTGTAATGAAATTATTACAAACCTGTCCTCTAAATAAATTTTTAAAAGAATCGTAATTTTGAGATATTATTTTTTTTATAAGATTGTCATCATATACTAAGTCAATTTTTTTACTTTCTTTAACATCTAGATTATCAGCCGTTATAATAGTTCCATTAAACTTTAAACTTTTATCTTTAGAATCTAATATTACATTTTTCTTTGTAACTATTATTCCTGCACCAATTCCATTTCCTAGAGATATTTCATTATCAGTTACATCTGTTGAATTCCCATATTTAATTGTAAGATTTCCACCCTTATCATTTTTAGAATCTATATAGATTATCGCCTTAGTTAACTTTCCATCACTATCTTTAATATCCACAATTTTTCTTACTTCCTTATCAGGAAATTCAATTTCTAAATTATCATTATTTTTTGTATTAATTAAGCTTCCTATATAATTAATTGCCTTTTCATACTTCTCAACTTGATTTATGCTAATATCAGTTATATTGTCTAAGGTAGCATTTTTATTGTTTAGCTTTACTTCATTATTACTTATGGTAGCTCCTATACTAGTTGTATTATCAGGTAAACTTATTCCCTCTAAATGTGTAGTTCCCTTTGCATTTTTAATATTATCCTTAAAATATTTTGCTTTTTCATCAACAGAATCTAACTTTACAAGTTGTAGTGGATTATAATATTTAAATTCCACATTTCCATTATCAACTGTATAGGCAATATAATTTCCCTTAACAGAAACAGACTCCCCAGTTTGATAGGCTTCAGGCTTTGTATTTATGTAAGCTGTTCCCATTATAATGGCCTCTTGTCCTATATTTATACTTGATCCACTTCCTATATCATCTGTATTTACTATAATTGCACTAGAATTATTTATTTTACCTGTTAATTCATCTTGAGACCTATTACTATTTATCCCATAAAAACCACCATTTAAATTTATTGATGATTTCTCCCCATTTAATATTAAATCGTTCATTGCATAAACAGGATAATTAGAAATAATATTTCCTTTACTAACATCTTTATCAAAACCAATCTTATTTCCATTTATCCCTAGATTTCCTGTGTACACACCTAAATTGTTATTTAAATTACTATGAGATTTTTTTGATTCATCATTTAAATTCAAATTGCTCTTATTATTTTTATTCTCTTCTGTTTCACACCCAACTTTTAAACTGCTTCCTTCTCCACCAAGTCTTATATCATTCTTACTTACCAAAGATCCATTATTAACACTAAGTGTTCCTCCATTAATAACAACCCCATCTCCCTCTTTTTTATTAACCATACTTCCTATTGTAAATTTTTTCTCTTTGATAACATTTGCTGATACAAAAATCCCCCCATCAACATTTAATGTAGATCCTGTACCAACATTTAAGTTTTCTCCAACAACTAAACCATTTGAACATACATTATATAAAGGAAACTCTTCAATTTTATAAGCTCCATTATAATCTGGAACTTCAATATTAAAAGTTAAAGATACATCCTTATAGTTCTTATCTCCATCTGATTCTTTAACATTAAACTTAGAATCTAACCTTAAGCTTATTTCTTCCTTTTTATCATTATCAGATATAGTTTTAAAATTTAAAATTCCACTTAAACTACTTCCGTTAGATACTTTTTTATTATTTATATCAATAAGTGTAATATCATAATTACCCTCTTCATTTTTTTCTTTATTTTTATCTTCTTCAGCCATTTTAATTAAATTGTTATTAAACTTAACTTTATTATGTTGTAATAAAAATACTTTTTCATTTTTACTAACTTCACTATTAGGATTTAATTGCTTTATAATATATTCCTTATAAGCCTTCTTGAATATTTTATTCTGACTTTCTTCCTTTTCAGATGATATTTTTTTATAACCATCCTCTGTTTTATTACCACCTGATTTTAAATCTTCTTCTGCTGATAATGATGCATCTTCTTTTGCAACAGCATCATTTCCATAAGTTATAGCCTTAGCAGTAAGAATATCTAAGGCTTTTTGAACTTTATCAAGTCCTGATTCTGACATATATAAATTTTGAGTTTTCTTACCATGGACAATCATTGCTTTATAGTTTGTTAAAGAAAGTGAAACTATAGCAGTACCTATTACAGCAATTATTGCTAATACTACTATTACATAAGCAAGAGTTGCCCCTTTTCTTTTTTTACTATAAAACATGCTATCATCCTCCTATAAACTCTGTTGTATTAAGGTTATAAAGAACCTCATCTTTTTCCTTAACCTTTAAATTAATATTAAATAATTGCCCTCTTAAATCTTCACTATTTCCCTCTATATAATTTTTAAATACACTTATATCACCATGAGGATTTTCAGTTGAAGTATAAATGTTATACCTTATTCCACTTCCTTCATTCTTACATGTATAAATGTTCAATTGACTTCCTAAACACTTATTTGACACTTTTAAATCTATTTTTTTATTTGCATAACTCCTATAAAAATATACCATTATATCAGTTTTTTTCTCTCCATCCTCTAATTCAAAATCATCAGTATATTCATTTAATATTTTAACAAGCTTTTTTCTTTCTTCACTTGGACTATCAGGGGTTGATAGCTCTTCACCCTTATCTTCATTTTCTGCTTTTATATTTATCTCACCATTACTATTCTCATCTATAAAAAGAGTTGTAATTTCATTACCATTATTTTTTAGTTCTCTATGCTTTATAAGCAACCATTGTCTAAGCTTTATACTACTTCCTTTAAAATTTCCATTTACTATTTTAGCTTCTTCCAAGTCATTATCTTTATCATCAATTATTTTAATTGTATTGTTATCTATGTATTTTTTTAAAATATTTTCTTTTGAAACAATTTTATAAACTGTTATAAGGCTTTCTCCTATATATACCACATAATTTTTTTCCGGCTCTTTTTTATCCAAAGTATGTTCCTTATCACTTTCTCCATTATCCTCAAGCTTCCCCTGTGTTATGTCTCCATCTATATTAAATTTCTTCTTATTATTAGGATCTACATATTCACCTTCAACTTTATAAATTGGATCATCCTTTGTTTTTATAACATTTAAATTTCCAAGCTTTAATACAGCTTTATGACTATCACTATAATTAGCATCTGAGTCTATTTTCTTAAGCTGACTTAACTTAATTGTTTTTAATTGTTCTAATGAGCCTTGTCCAGCATTTATAGCCTGCTCTTTTGTGGCACTTTTTACTGATGTTTTAACTGCTGTTAAAGTAAAGCTACCTAGGGGTATCATTATTAAAGTAAACAAAACTAAACTAATTATAGCTTCTATTACTGTAAACCCTTTTTTACTTTTTCTTTTTTTGATACCCATAGCTTCACACACCTTTTCTATTAGTTTTTAATCACTTTAACCTTGCCATCTGTGGTTACATTAACTCTTGGACTTTTTTCGTCATCCTTATTTATTATTAAATTAACTTCTTTATCTGAACTATTCACAATTTTTATGTTAGCTCCAGATTTATCATCTTTATTTACTCTCTTCTCTGAGAATATTTCAAAGTTTATATCATTTCCATTTGGTTTGAATTCTTCTCCATTACCTTCAAATTTTGTTGGGTAACTTCTTCCTTCAACCTTGTATTTGTAATAGTACTTTCCATTATCACCTGAAATGTACATCTCAATATTACTTACTGAATTTTCATCATTATTTAAATATGTTTTTTTATCCTTATCATCAGCTTTACCTAAAACTATTGTTGGTAAATCTGAATTTATAGGTCTAACAGTCATTAAGAAATCATTCTTAACCTTTGAATTTTCTAATTCATTTTCTATTGTTCCTGTTCCAACTGCACTTGCTCCTGAAAAGGGATTTTCCTTACCATACTTCTCATCAGCTGTTGTAAACTCTTCTTTTGAAGCATCTATCTTTGGAATTGCAACAAGTTGTATATTCATATTTGCTGATACATTTCCATCAGTTTGTGCACTTAAATTAAAATTAAGTATATTTATGTGCTTTGGATTCTCTTCAATAGACTTCATAAATTTCATAACATTATCATAAGTACCATTTACACTTAATGAAACTGTCATTTGGCTTAAGTTATATATTTCTTCTTGCTTTTTATCTTTGTTATCTTCATTTTTCTTCTTATCAATTATATTATTATAATCATTAACTATTCCCTGTATTTGATTTGGATTTTCATCATCCTCACTTTTACTAGAGGAATCTCCCTGTTGCTTGTCCATAACTGGCATAGTTTTTATTTCAGAAAAACTCATAGTTCCTTTAACATTTGCATCATTCATAAGATTATTTAATTCTAATATTATATTGGGCTGTGATATGTTTGAATAAAATCCTAATGTTAAGTTTTGAATTTCTGAGTTAAAAATATTTATTTCTTCTTTATTAGGTTCTGTAGAATTAACCATTTTCACATCATTGTTATATTCTTCTTTTACTTTTAGTTCCTTTGATTTTAAATCTTTTAATTTGTTATATTGATAATCCCAAACCACTTTATAATATCCAAAACCAACAACCCCTAGAGCTAGGACAAATAATAAAGTTTTTTCTCTTTTATTAATTTTCATTATTTCCTACCTCCTTTAAAGTACAATTTATGGAGAATGAATAGTCTCCCTGTGCATTTCTTTCTCCAATTCCACTTATATATGTATTTTCTATAAAACCTAAATTATTTAAGTTATATTGAAGATCACTTATAGCACTTCTTGTTTTTGATAATGCTTGTATTGTTAAAGTTTTATTATCTATACTTATTTGAGTAAATACTAAATCCTTAGGAACAGTACTATTTATTATCTTAATTCTTTGAGTAGTTACATAATTATTATCATAAACTTGTTCTGTAGCCACCTTCACATCATTATAATACTTTTCTAAAGCATCATGCTCCTTTTCCACCTTAATTGCTACACCTAACTTTTCTTTCATATCTGGGTTATCTATTTCTCCTTGATAATAACTTATGTTTTTATTTAAAACATGCTCTTTTAATATATTCACTGAAAAATTAACTACAAATATAAAAGCTAAGGCTCCAATTATTCCAAATCCTATGTATTTTCTTTTTGAATCACTTTTTCTTTCCTCAGTTATATGGGAGAAAAAGTTAAAATCTCTCATTATTTATCACCAACCTAAAGTCTTATTAAGGCTCCAATAGCGTTTATGTATTCTGAAATATTCACTTCTTCTACACCTTTTTTAAATTCTATATTGCTATTTCCTTGAACTATCTTTACTTTCATATTTAGTTTAGATGATACATATCTTTCTAGTCCCTTTATGTTTGAACTTCCTCCACAAATATATATCTTGTCTATATTATTTTGAGTATTTTTACTTTTATAATATTTAATTATTCTACTAGCCTCATCAAACCAAGAATCTACAACTTCTCTAACAACATGCTCTAAAGGTCCTTCTTCCCTATTCATCAAATTACAATTTTCTCTCTTTTGCATTTCTGCATTTTCTAATGAAATTTCTAAGACCTTTGATATTTTGCTATTTAAATAATTACCACCAGATTTTGTAGTTTTTATAAGTATTAACTCATTGTCTTTCATTATTGTTAATGCTATATTTTCTGCTCCCATATCAATACTTAAAATAGACTCCTTTATTTCAGGATTCATTACGTAATAAGCTTTTCTTTTAGAATTATAATTTAAATCTAAAGCATATGGTTTTCCACCAATTTTATTAACAAGCTCTGCATAGGAATAAACCATCTTATTAGGATAAACCACAATTAAAACCTCTAGCTTTTCATTCCCATCAATAACCTTTTCCTCTAAAACATTATATTGAATCATATGATCCTCTAAGTTTATAGGAAGATATTGCTGAACTTCGTACTTAATAACTGATTCTATTTCATCCTCATTAACCTTTGGAATAATAATTGTTCTATTTATAACAGAAGTGCTATTTGTAGTAAAAATTACATTATCATTCTTAATATTATTAGAATCCAAAGCATCAGTAATAGCTCTAGCCAAACTATCTATATCCTTAATATGACCATCATCTATACTATCTTTTGGAGTCTTAAAAGAAAAAGCCTTGTCTATAATAACCTTATTTTTATGATATCTCCCAACAATAATCTTTGTATTCTCACTTCCAATATCAATAGAAATAGCTTTTTTACATATAACACTCTTAGCTTTTTTCTTACTCCCTTTTTTATCATTCTTTTTCTCAGAATTTTTCTTCTTAAAAGCTTTGATTATATCCGAAACATCCATCTGCAATATGCTCTTTTTCTCTTTGCTTTCTACTGCCAAAACTTTCCCTCCTTTGCCTTTATAGTTGAAAAGTGCAAGGAAAAATTCCTTACACTTTTAGTATTTATACAGCATCTACAGCTGTTTCTTTTATTTCTGGATAAAATTCTTTATATTTGTTATCATTAGTTTTAACATATACCATTATTGTAGGTGAATCTTCTTTACCTTTTATTGTTACAACAAAAGGCTGATCTTTAATTGATTGAGATGTTAATTTTTGATCCCCTTGTTTAGCTAAATAATTTATTATAGCTGTCGCAGCTTCCTTTTCATTATTAGCTGATTTTTGGCCTGTTGTATCTTTTGTATCTTTTGTATCTTCTTGTTTTCCATCTAAAGTTAAAGTATAATTAAATTCACCATTTTTAGAAGTTATAACATTTTGTGCTATTAATACAGATGTTGCATCATAAATACTCTTAGCACTTGCACCGTCTGATTTAACTTTCGCATCTCTTTGTATTGAGATAAAGTTTGGTATAGCTATTGCTGCTAATATTGCTATGATTGCTATTACTACTATAAGTTCAATTAGCGTGAACCCTTTCTTTTTTTTGTTTTGTTTTTTTGTATTCATTGGTTTTCCTCCTTAAAATAATATGTAATTTATATTAAAAGCTAAACTTTTAATTCTTATTAATTATGCTTTTAACCTATACTGTTATACATTTTAAACATAGGTGTTAATATTGAAATTAGTAGAAATCCTATAATTATTCCCATAACAACTATCATTGCTGGCTCTATTAAGGCTGTTGCTGTTTGTATTTCTCTTTCTAGTTCATCATCATAAAAATCTGCTGTTTTATCTAATATGCTATCTAGCGAACCTGCTTCCTCTCCAACCTTAACCATGGAAGCAAGCATTGGTGGGAAAATTTTTATTTTCATTATTGAATCTCCTAATCCTTCCCCTTTTAAGACCTTTTCTTTTACTTTTAGTAATTCCTTCTCTGCAATTTTATTTCCAACTACAGAGGCAACTATTTCTAGAGAGGTTACTAAGGACATTCCACTTGATGATACTATTCCCATTGTTCTTGTAAATCTAGAAACTATTATTTTTTGAGTTAATTTCTTTATCACTGGAATTTTTAAGTTTATTACACTTAACTTGTATTGACCCTCTTCACTCTTTAAATATTTGCCAAGTAATATAATTGCTGTTACTAAAATTAAAAAAATTATTATTCCATACTTCCCTAACATCTTACTTGTCCCAAGAACCATCTTAGTTGATGTTGGAAGGTCTACATTGTTTTCTTCAAACATTTGTACAAAGGTTGGCATTACAAAGGTAAGAATAAATGTAATAGCAATAATAGCTACTACTCCAAGAACTATTGGATAAATCATAGCACTTTTAATCTTTCCTCTTATCTTTGTCTCTTTTTCATAGTACTCAGCCATTCTTTTTAAGATTATATCTAAATTACCACTTCTCTCACCAGCATCAATCATGCTAGTAAGTAAGTTTGGAAAAACATCCTTTCTTTTTCTCATGGAGTTTGCTAGAGTTTCACCTCTTTTTAAATCTCCATTTACCCCAATCAAAGCTTCCCTAATCTTTGGCTTCTCACCTTGCTCTATTAATATATTTAAAGCTTTACCTATAGATAATCCAGAATCTAACATAACATAAAACTGTCTACAAAATACTGCTATATCCTTAAGCTTCACCTTACGATTAAAAGAAAAACTGCTTTTACTTTTACTATTTTCCTTTTCTATGCTTAGAGGATAATATTGATTTGATAAAAGCATTTCCCTAACTTGGCTTTCAGAATCAGCACTTTGAGAACCTTCTATTCTTTGCCCTTCTGAATTAATAGCTTTATATTTAAAATTTGCCATAATTCCTCTCCTTTTCTTTCACCAAATTACATATCGTAAGTTATATTTAACATTTCTTCAACTGTGGTATTCCCCTCTAACACTAAACTTCTACATGATTGTCCAAGAGTTCTCATACCATGCTTAATTGAAATTTCCTTAAGAATATCTGCACTTTTATTTTCTAAAATAGCATCTCTATGTTCCTTAGTTACTTCCATAATTTCATAAATACCCATTCTACCTACATAGCCAGTATTATTACAATAAGCACACCCTTTTCCTCTACGAAGTATTAGTTCTTCATTTACATCTATATTTAATATTTCTTTTTCATATGGTGTAGCTTCATATGTTTGTCCACAATTTGGACAAATTCTTCTTACAAGTCTTTGAGCTATAACTCCTTTAATAGCATTTGCAATCAAATATCTTTGAACTCCCATATCTTCTAATCTTAAAACACTAGATGGAGCATCACTAGTATGTAAAGTTGATAAAACTAAGTGACCTGTAATAGCTGATCTTATTGCTATCTGGGCTGTTTCAGTATCTCTTATTTCTCCAACCATTATAGTATCAGGATCTTGTCTTAATATAGATCTTAATCCTGTAGCAAATGTTAAGCCAACTTTAGAATTAACATTAACTTGGTTAATTCCTTCAATTGATACTTCAACAGGATCCTCTACAGTAATAATATTTTTACTTTCTGTGTTTAGCTCATTTAAAATAGTATAAAGTGTTGTGGTTTTACCACTTCCTGTAGGCCCTGTAACAAGAATTATTCCATTAGAATGCTTTGTTATTTTGTCTAACAGAGCAAGCTCAAAATTATTCAGTCCAAGTCCTTCCTTAGAAATTATGAAGTTTTCTTTATTTATTATTCTTATAACTATCTTTTCTCCTGTTATCATAGGAAGAATAGATACCCTTAAGTCTATTTGCTTATCTCCAACCTTAGTAAGAATTCTTCCATCTTGTGGAAGTCTTTTCTCTGATATATCTAAGTTAGCTAGGATCTTAACACGAGTAACTAAAGGAGCTAGAGTATCTACTGGCAAAGTAGATATTGTATGTAACTTACCATCTATTCTATATCTAATTCTTAATATATTTTCATAAGTTTCAATATGTATATCACTAGCCCTTTCCTCAACTGCATTTTTAATAACATACTCTATCATTTTTACAATAGGAGCATTATCTAAATTATCTATTTCCTCAATTTTGTCTAAATTAAGTTCATTGTTCTCTTCATCAGAAGCTTTTGATAATTCTTCTGCAACTGATAAAACCTTTTGGTTTGAATAATATATGTCTATAGCTCTTTGAATAGATTGTTTTACAGCTATATAAGGGCGCACATTTAAACCTGTAGAAATCTCAACATCATCTATTGCAACTATGTCTAAGGGATCTGCCATTGCAACTTTTATGGTATTATCATCTACTTCATAAGGAAATATCAAATGTTTTCTACAAACATTTTCTGAAATCATCTTTATAGCTCTTCTATCTATTCTTATAATTTCAAGATTTACTCTTTCAATATTTAATTGTTTTTCTAAAACTTCTATTATATCCTCTTCAGTAACAAAATTTTGTTCAACTAAGATTTCTCCAAGCCTCTTTCCAACTTGCTTCTGAATCAATAATGCTTCTTTAAGCCTATCCTCTGTAAGCTTTCCCGATTCAATTAGTATATCTCCTAAACGCTTTTTCTGATAACTAATCAAAAAAAATGCCTCCTTTTCAAACGAAAAATTTAACTATAAAACTTAATCTAAACTAGTATATTAAATTTTTCATACACCAAAATATATTGGTATTATTATGTTTCCAAAAAATATTAAAATAATAGTAGATATTCCTATAGCTGGTCCAAAGGCTATATAATCACCTTTTTTCTTTTGTTTAAACAAAATAGCTAATAGTGCTATTATTCCCCCAATAATAAATGATAAAAATATATTTATTATTGCTAGTTTCCACCCTAAAAAAATTCCTGCTATGGCATGTATCTCTATATCTCCACTCCCCATAGCTCCAGTTAATTTACTAATTAAAAATATTACTAAAGCTGATATCACTAATCCCATAAAGTAATTTAATAAATTTTCTCCAAAATAAAACTTTTCTATTAGGGCAAAAATAATCCCAAGTATTACAGCTGGGTAAGTAGTAACCGCATAAACATCTTGAGTATCGTAATCTATAAATGAAATTACTATGAGAAATGTAATTAAGACTATGTACTTAACTGTCCAAAAAGATATACCATAATATTTATATACACAAAAATACAAAAAACCTGTAAGCAATTCTATTAGTGGATATCTTATAGATATTTTACTCTTACAATATCTACACTTTCCACCTAAAAACAAATAACTAAAAACAGGTACTAAATCTATAGGCTTTAATTGTTTTTTGCATGTACCACAATGTGAAGGCGGAAATGCTATAGATTCCCCTGCAGGAATTCTAAAAATACACACATTTAAAAAACTTCCAATTATTAATCCAAATAAAAAAAATATTATAGACACATTTCCTCCAAAATTATTTTAAAATGAATTATTTATTAATATTTCATAATTATTATAAACATCTTAGAATTTTTTGTAAACATTTTTGATTGAGCTTTTTTAACCATTATATGAATAATTTACTTTTTTTAATTATTTAATATTATTATTAAATCATACTTAATAAAAGATTAAATTATATCTTTTGAAATATAAAAATAAGGACATGTATAAAAATAATTTTTATTATTATATTTTATACAGCCCTATAAAAATTGATTTAATTAAAGCATATTTATACTATAGACACTGTAACTTTTCTCCCCTTTTCTATATCTACATTATAAGAATCTCCACTTTGAGGCTTATCTAAATCTTCAAGTAAATCTTGTAACTTACTTTTACCCGTATCATCACTTATTCCTGAAATTTGTACATTTCCATTACTTGAAGTTATTTTTATATTTGTAACACTACTTGAAATAGCATCTTCCGCTAATAACATTTCCACAGATCTTTCAATAGCAGCACAATTTTGCTTATCTACTTTTGCCTTAGCGCTATCCTTAACAGATGAAAAATTTGGAGCTATAACCATTAAAATTATAGCCATAATAGCTAAAACAACAGTTAATTCTATTAATGTGAATCCCCCTTTCTTATTTCTTTTCCCTTCATTTCCTTTTCCACATATTGCACTTGCTTTCAGTAATAACATTTATGGTCCTCCTTTTATATTTTTTAAAGTTAAATATTTTTTAACTTTAGATTTATATTAGGATTATGGACATTTTTACCATTTATATGCATAAAAAAAGAGATTCTTTAAAAGAATCTCTTTTAATATATCATTTGTATATTTAATCTCTTATGTTATTTCAAGTCTTAAGTTATCTTAAATCTTTAGTTTTTTTAAATCTTTTGTTTATTCTAACTTATTTAAGTACTCTATAAATTCTTTCGTATCTCTCTAATGTCTTTTGTTTTAATAGCAAAAACCATTTTCAAATTTAACTCATATGTAACTTTAATATCTTTCGTTCTATGAATTCATTTGTTAGTCATTATTTTATCTTTAGTATTTATAATTCTTTTGTTTTTCAAAAATCATTTGTAACTTATGTATTTATAATAACACAGTTTTTCCCAGTTGTCTACAAAATAATACAATATTTCTTATTTTTTTTAATATATATTTTTTATACCAATTAAAAGATTAAAATTAATACTTTTAATTACAATTAATTTCTAAATAACCTGTTTTCATAAACTTTTCAATCACTTTTTCGACATTTAAACCATTTTAATCATATTATGTAATTATTTTCAATAATAATTAAATAAAAAAAAGGATGACAGTTAAGTCATCCTTTTTATTCTTTTATTAATACATTCCGTCCATTCCCATACCTGCACCTTGAGGCATTTCTTTTTCTGGAATATCTGCTACAGCAGCCTCTGTTGTTAAGAATGTTGATGCTACTGATGCTGCATTTTGAAGAGCTGATCTTGTAACCTTAGTTGGATCAACTATTCCTGCTTTAATCATATCTTTATATTCTCCTCTTAAAGCATCAAATCCTACACCTGCATCACTATTTTTAACTTTCTCTATTATAACTGAACCTTCTAATCCTGCGTTATGAGCTATTTGTCTCATAGGTTCTTCTAAAGATCTTACAATTATATTTATACCAACTTGTTCATCTTGAATATCAGAAGTTAATTTTGCAACTTCATTTATTACATTTACGTAAGCTGTTCCACCACCTGGAACTATTCCTTCTTCAACAGCTGCCTTTGTAGCTGCTAAAGCATCCTCTATTCTTAACTTACTTTCCTTAAGCTCTGTTTCAGTGGCAGCTCCAACCTTAACTACTGCAACCCCACCTGCTAATTTAGCTAATCTTTCTTGTAATTTTTCTTTATCAAATTCAGAAGTGGTAGCTTCTAATTGTAATTTTATTTGGTTAATTCTATTTTTAATCTCTTCTGAGTTTCCTCTTCCATTAACTATTGTAGTACTTTCTTTAGTTACCTTAACACTTTCAGCTTCTCCAAGCATATCTAATGTAGCTTCTTTTAAGTCTCCGCCTACTTCATCAGATATAACAACGCCTCCTGTTAAAGTAGCTATATCTTGTAACATTTCTTTTCTTCTATCACCAAATCCAGGTGCTTTAACTCCAACACAAGTAAATGTTCCTCTTAATTTATTAACAACTAATGTTGTCATAGCTTCGCCTTCTATATCATCAGCTATTATTAAAAGTTTTTTACCTGCTTGAACTATTTGCTCAAGTAATGGTAATAAATCTTGTATATTGCTTATTTTCTTATCTGTTATTAATACTAATGGATTATCTAAAACAGCTTCCATTTTTTCAGTATCAGTAACCATATAAGCTGATACATATCCTCTATCAAATTGCATACCTTCAACAACATCTAACTCAGTTCCCATTGATTTAGATTCTTCTACAGTTATAACGCCTTCATTTCCTACCTTTTCCATAGCATCTGCAATTAGCTTACCAATTTTTTCATCAGCCGCTGAAATTGCAGCAACTCTAGCTATGTCTTCTTTTCCATTTACAGGCTTAGAAATTTTTTGTATTTCCTCTACAGCTTTTTCAACTGCAGTTTTAATTCCATTTCTTATTAATATAGGATTTGCCCCTGCTGTTACATTTTTTAATCCTTCTCTTATAATTGCTTGAGCTAATAATGTAGCTGTAGTAGTTCCATCTCCTGCCACATCATTAGTCTTTGTAGCTACTTCTTTTACAAGTTGAGCTCCCATATTTTCATAAGCATCTTCAAGTTCAATTTCTCTTGCTATTGTAACCCCATCATTTGTTATTAATGGTGATCCAAATTTTTTATCTAAAATAACATTTCTTCCTTTTGGTCCTAATGTAACCTTAACAGTGTTAGCTAATTTATCTACACCCGCTTGCATAGATCTTCTTGCTTCTTCACCGAATAATAATGTTTTAGCCATATTAATTTACCTCCCAAATATATTATGAATATCTAAATCACTTATATTTTAAAACTATTCAACTATTGCTAGTATATCGTCTTGTCTTAAAATAGTATATTCTTCCCCCTCGAACTTAACTTCTGTTCCTGCATATTTAGAATATAATACTTTATCTCCTATTTTAACTTCCATCTCTGTTCTTTTTCCATCAACTATTGCTCCTGGTCCCACTGCAACAACCTCTGCTTCTTGTGGTCTTTCCTTAGCAGTTCCAGTAACTATTATACCGCTTTTAGTAGTTTCTTCTGCTTCTAATCTTTTAATAACAACCCTGTCTCCAAGTGGTTTAATACTCATTAAAAAATCCTCCTTAAAAATGCTAATTAATTTTTGTTTAGCACTCATTAATATAGAGTGCTAATTCTTACTATTATCATATAATTTACCAGTTGTAAATTCAATAACTAAATTTATTTATTTAGAATATATTATTATTATTTTCCATGTTTAAGGTAATTTATCTTAAGTTTTCTGCTATTCTTTTGAAATTTCTTCAATTTACTTTTTTCATATATATCTCTATTTATTACTTATTTCCATATTATTATATCTTAATACACTACATACTATAAATTAATACTAAAATTTTTCTTAAAATATGTATTTTTGTTTAATATTTAATAAAAAAGTCTAGAATAAATAAAAATAATTATTTTAAGGAGACATAATGATTAAGATTTTAAAAGATATATTATTTTCATTTTACCTTCTAATAAGTTCAGTAGTATTTTCTGTTATTTTAACATTAAATATTTCTCCTGTGCTCTATTCCCTATTTATTAAACTTAATATAATACCTAAGTATAACAACCTTAGCAGTGAAGAAATTTTAAATGACTATAATAATATAATTCATTATTTAAATTCTCTCCAAGAAGAAGTTCTTAGGTTTAAAAATTTTAAAATAAGTCCTATAGGAGAATTTCACTTTCTAGAAGTTAAAGAAATTTTTTCTTCAATCTATTTAATAGGATTAGCTTGCTTAATTTTAGGAATAATTTTATTTATAATATCAAAAAAATTCAAACTAAAAATATCATTTAAAGCTTTTAATATTTTCTTCTATGAAGTTTTATTTATATTTCTTAGTTTAATCTTAAGCTTTTACTTAAACTTTTCAAAAGTCTTTACCCTATTTCATAAAATATTTTTCAATAATGATTACTGGATATTTGATCCTAAAAAAGATCCAATAATAAATGTTTTGCCTGAATCTTATTTTTTATTTTTAGCAATTTTCATTTTATCTCTAGTAATGATACTTTCAATAATATCTAAAATATTTTATACTCTAAGAAAACATAAACATTTAAAATAAAAATAATATTTAAAATAAAATAGATTAATTTAAAAATTTAGCATAAATCTTATTAAATTTTCAAACTATTAAAGTAACGGCTTTTTTAATTTTAAATACATATATTATAATATTTATAAGTATTTTAATTATTTAAGGTGTGATGAATATGAATAAAGAAACTCATATATGTGCTCTTTGTGAAAGAAAAGTTCCTAAAATCACAGAACATCATCTCATTCCTCGTGAAAAAGGTGGAAGATTTGATGAAACAACCTGGCTTTGTGTTCCTTGTCATAAACAAGTACATGCTTTATATAGTAACTATGAATTGGCTGTTAGGCTTAATTCTCTTCCAAGACTTAAAGATGATGAAAAAATTAAGCGTTACTTAAAATTCATAAAAAAACAACCTGGCGATGCTAATGTTACTATAAAAAAATCAAAAGCTATTCGTAAAAAAGGCCGTTATTAACAAAATGTACTATATCAAAATAAAACTTACAAACAATATAAAGAGAATATCTAAATAAGCTTTAGAATTTTAATCCTTAGCTAAATTTAGTAATCCTCTAAATATGTTTGTAAGTTTTTTTATTAGATCTTTATTCCATTTTCTCTAGCATAATAGAATAGATATTGTTGAGCGAATCCAGAATACTCTCCAAATCTCTCTCTTGCAAAAATTCTTATTTTATTTAATGAAGCATCATCAGCTCCATAAAAATGCATCATTGCTCTCTTAACCCAAACATCTACTGGGAATGCAGAACTTTTTTTCATAGAAAATAGCATTATACAATCTGCTACCTTTGCTCCTACTCCCATAAATTCTTGAAGTCCTTTATGACATCCATCAGCATCCATATTAGTTATCTTTTCTAAATCATATTTTTCTAATATTTCAACTATATCTTCTTCTGGTGCATCTAGTATTCCCTTTTTAGCTAACTCACAGTTATATATATTTTTAGTTGTATCCCATATATACTTACTTCTAAATGAAGCTCCAGTCTCTCTTATATCATCTATTGAAGCCTTAGATAGACTTTCTGGAGTTGGGAATGAATAATAAGTATTTCCCTTATACTCTATTGGTTCTCCCCATCTTTCACTTATTTTCTTTATGGTCTTTGAAATTACAGGAATACTATTTCTTGCTGATATTATAAATGAAATAACAAGTTCAAAAGGATCTTGATTTAATATTCTTATTCCATATCCAAATTCAACAGCACTCTTTAATGTTTCATCCCAAGATAAAGCTTCTTTTACTTTTGAGTAATCTCTTTCTAAATCAAAATAATCAACCCAAATATTTTCAAAATCCTCTTTATTAGTATTATATATTATTACATCATTGCCTTCTTGAGCTAACTCTATAACCTTTCCAAAGGCAACTCCTATGTATGAACCACTTTCTGTTCTTTCCCATCTAAAACATTGACCACATTCAAAAACTTGTTTTATATTAAAGTTTTTTGCATCTTTTAATATTACTTTGTTCTCTCCATATTCTACACTTTTAAAATCCATTCTTTTCACCTATCTTTCTCTTCTTACGATTTCATCTAAAACCTCAGCTGCAGTCTCTATCATAACTATGCATCTTCTGTCATCATCTTTTTTGTACTTAGCTTTTAAGTCAGTACAATTATAGTATCCCAATTTATCATAAAACTTTTCCATAAATTCCTGTGTTAATGCTCTAGTTTGTGGACTTTGATGACCTCTATCCTCTGTAAATATAAGTCCTAGAACACCGGCTGCCCCTGTTGCTGCTCCACATAAATTTCCTATTGCTAATCCTCCACCAAAAGAAGACATTACTTTTAAAGTTTCCTTTGATAAATTTAAATTATATTCTTCATTTGCAGCATACATTATGCATTCTGCACAATTTAAATCATGTTTCTTATCCCACTTTTCTCTTGCTTTTTCAACTAACATATTATCCTCCTAAATAAAGTTTTATTACTATAAACTTCTATCTTTTAGTTATTATAAATAAAAACTTTATTTTTAAAAATACATATAAATAAGATTAAACTTAAAACATCAATATTTTAAATAATAACCTTATACTAATAATATTATACTAATAAAAGTTATTAATAAATAGTGTTTTTATATAATATAAAAAGAAAAACACGGATAGGTGTTCTTTCGAATCACCCTCCATGTTATTAAGCTAAGCCTTTATTGTTTTTTTCTTATCAACTTTAAAAGTATCCCAAAGTATGCTTATTGCAATTAGTACCATAAGTCCTGATATTACTATTGGCTTTGATAAAAATACTGTAACATATCCTAAGAAAGGCATATGAAATAAAACTTTTCCTATTAAGTCTTCTCCTCTAACTATTTCAGTATCATTAGCATTATTATTATCACCCTTTGTTATAAATCCCTCTTCATTTTTTTCAACAACTCTATGGGTAACTACTTTCCCCTCATATTTAAATGTTATTATATCTCCAACTTTAACATCCTCAGCATCAATACTCTTAACAATAGCTAAATCTCCAGTATTAATCTCTGGTTCCATACTTCCACTTAATATTGAATATGTTCTAAATCCAACAGCTTTAAATATTGAATCTGACTTACTCATAAAATTATTTACTAATATTATAACTAACATAGAAATAACTATGTAATATATAGTATTAACAATCTTTTTACTATTCATAAATTCACCCTTGCTAAATATAAAATATAATTCTCCTATTATATTTATATTCAAAGATTATGTAAAGTATTCCTATATAAAAATAAAAACTGTACTAAAAGCAAATAAAATTACTCTTAATACAGTTTTAATTAAACTAAATTATAAATTATGAAGATTACTATAAACACCACCAAGCTTAATAAGCTCTTCATGTGTTCCTCTCTCTTCTATTCCTTTATCTGTTAATACAACTATCTCATCAGAATTTTTAACAGTTGAAAGTCTATGAGCAACTACAAGGGTTGTTCTATCTTTGCTTAATTCTTCTAAAGCTTTTTGTATTTCATATTCTGTAACATTATCTAAGGCTGATGTAGCTTCATCTAATATTAATATTGCTGGGTTCTTTAAGAATACTCTAGCTATTGAAATTCTTTGCTTTTGTCCTCCAGAAAGCTTAACCCCTCTTTCACCTATAAATGTATCATATCCATCTTCTAAGCCCATAATAAAATCATGTAGACATGCATTCTTAGCTGCTTCTATAACTTCCTCATCTGTGGCATTAGGATTTCCATACATTATATTTTCTTTTATAGTTCCTGTAAATAAAAATACATCTTGTTGAACTATACCAATATTTTCTCTTAAAGATTTTAAAGTAACAGTACTTATATCCACATCATCAATAAAAATTTGACCACTTTCATAGTCATAAAATCTAGGTATAAGATTACATATTGTTGTCTTTCCTCCACCTGATGGACCAACTAAAGCAACCATTTTCCCTGCTTCAATATCTAAATTAAAATTCTCTAAAATACTTTCTTTATTATCATATCTGAAAGTAACATCTTTTATTGTAATCTTTCCTTTTACCTCTTTAAGTTCCTTTGCATTAGGAATTTCTTTTTCATTTTTCTCATTCATTATCTCTTCATATCTTTCAAAACCAGACATTCCATTTTGGAACATTTCATTGAAATTTATAAGCTTTCTAATAGGCTGTAAGAACATCTTTATATATAATAAGTATGCTGCAAAATCTCCTACATTTATTTTTCCTAAGTAAGTAAAATATCCAGCTGCTATTAAAACTATAAGTTCAAGCATATCTACAAGGAAAAACATCCCTGAAAAATACTCAGCCATTGCCTTATAAGCATGTTCTCTAGCTTTCTTAAAGATACCATTGCTCTTATCAAACTTTTCCATTTCATAAGCCTTATTACCGAAAGATTTAGTTACTCTAACTCCTGAAATACTATTTTCTATAGTAGCATTTACTTCACCAGTTTTAACTCTTGTCTCTTTAAATGCTTTTTTCATTTTATTTCTCTTATGAATAGTATAAAAAAGTAAAAAAGGTATTATAGCAAAAGTAATAATTGTTAAAGGTACATTTATTGTACATAAAATTATAAATGAGCCCACTAACATAACTAAGGATATAAATAAATCCTCTGGACCATGGTGAGCTAATTCTGATATATCTAGAAGGTCATTTATAATTCTAGACATAATAACTCCAGTTTTATTATTGTCAAAATACTTATTAGGCATATCCTGCAACTTGTCAAATAAGTCTCTTCTCATATCAGCTTGCATTCTAACTCCAACTACATGTCCCCAATATTGCATAAAATAGTTCAATCCTGCCTTAATTAAGAATATTAGAGTAAGTACAATTGCGAAAACAAACAATAATTTTATCTGTTTATTTGGAATAACATCATTAATTATATTTCTTGTAATCATAGGATAAAATAAATCACAAGCTGAAACTAAAAATGCCGCTAATAAATCTAAAATAAATAATTTTTTATATGGTTTATAATAACGTATAAATCTTTTTAACATACTACCTCCTTTTAACGATAAAAATTATTAATTAACACCAATTTTCATTCTTTTAATTATAATGAACTTTCTAAATTAAATCAACCTGATAAAATTATTTAAATAAAAAGCTTTTTATAAAAGAAAAAGAGATTGATAAAATATCAATCTCTTACTTTGCTTCAATCTCTTCCTATAACATATAACTTAAAATATTTAATAATATCAGATTTATACTATAGAAAATTTATACCTTATAAACTTTTTAAACTTTCAATATTATGCGTTGTAGTTGTAGAATCCTCTACCAGTTTTTCTACCTAACCATCCTGCTCTAACATATTTTCTTAAAAGACTGTGAGCTCTGTATTTACTGTCTCCAGTTTCTTTAAATAATACGTCCATTATAGCTAAGCAAACATCTAATCCTATTAAATCTCCTAAAGCTAAAGGTCCCATTGGATGATTAGCTCCTAATTTCATTGAAGTATCTATATCTTCAACTGAAGCTATTCCTTCTGCATATATTCCAATAGCTTCGTTTATCATAGGGATAAGTATTCTATTAACTACAAATCCTGGTGCTTCAGCAACTTCTACTGGAGTCTTTCCTATAGCTTCTGACATAGCTTTTACTTTGTCAAAAGTTTCTTGTGAAGTAGCCATACCTCTTATTACTTCAACAAGTTTCATTATTGTTGCAGGGTTAAAGAAATGCATTCCTATAACTCTATCAGGTCTGTTTGTAGCTGAAGCTACTTCTGTTATTGATAATGAAGATGTATTTGAAGCTAATATAGTTTCTTCTTTACAGATTTTATCTAATTCAGCGAAAATTTGTTTTTTGATTTCCATATTTTCAACTGCAGCTTCTATAACTAAATCACAGTCAGCAGCTAATCCTAAATCAGTAGTTCCAGTGATTTTTGATAATACTGCTTCTTTATCTTCTTCAGTTATTTTTCCTTTAGAAACTAATTTAGTAAGACCTTTGTTGATTCCAGCTATTCCTCTATCAACAAACTCGTCTTTGATATCTCTAACGATAACTTCATATCCTTTTTGTGCAAATGCTTGAACTATTCCAGCACCCATTGTACCTGCACCAATTACAAAAATCTTTTCCATATTAAGTTCCTCCTAAATACTCTCTTTAATTGGACTTTTCTGACTTAACAGAAAAGCCCTACACCATTAATTGAAAAATTTTATAAGTTTACCCTTGTTATATTATTTATTAATTAAGCTTCTTCCTTCATAGCTTTTAATTGAGCTATGAATTCTGGAACAACTTTATTTACATCCCCAACTATTGCATAATCAGCAATCTTCATTATTGGAGCATTAGCATCTTTATTTATAGCTATTATCATATCTGAATCTTGCATACCAGCGGCATGTTGAATAGCTCCTGATATACCACAAGCTACATATATATTTGGTCTAACAGTTTTTCCTGTTTGTCCAACTTGGTAATCTTTATCTACCCATCCTTTTTCTACTGCTGCTCTTGAAGCTGCTATTGATCCATTCATAACTTCTGCTAATTCCTTAAGCATTTTAAAGTTTTCTTCTGAACCAATACCTCTACCACCTGCAACTAATACGTTAGCTTCTGATATATCAACAATATCTTTATGTTCTTTAATTATTTCAACAATTTTTGTTCTTATATCATTAGAGTTGAATTTTATTTCAACATTTTCTACAGTTGCATCATTTTCTCCTAGTGGAAGTTTTTCAAAAACTCCAGGTCTTACTGTAGCCATTTGTGGTCTATGATCTGGACATACTATTGTAGCCATTAAGTTACCACCAAATGCTGGTCTTGTTGCTAATAAATCTCCACTTTCAACATCAACATCTAAAGATGTACAGTCAGCAGTTAAACCAGTTTCTAATCTTGCAGCAACTCTTGGACCTAAATCTCTTCCTATGAATGTTGCTCCTATGAAAATTATATTTGGTTTTTTAGCATTAGCTAATTCACATATAGCTTTTGTATATCCATCAGTTGTGTAATGTTCTAATTCTGGAGCATCAACAACTAGTACTTCATCAGCACCATGTCTTGATAAATCTTCAACTAAATTTTGAACTTTATTTCCTATTAATAACGCTGTTAATTTTGATCCTAATTTATCAGCGATTTTTCTACCTTCACCTAATAATTCTAATGAAACTTTTTGTAATTGACCTTCTCTTTGCTCTGCAAAAACCCAAACGCCATTGAAATCTGCTTTATTCATCTTAAATACCTCCCATAATCCTTAGATGTAGTGTTTTTCTTTTAATTTGCCTAGTACATAAGTAACTGAATCTTTAGGTGATTCTTTAACTATTTCTCCTGCACCTTTAGCTTCTTTAGTCATTGATCTCTTAACTTTTGTTGGAGATCCTTTTAATCCTAATTCAGCTTTATCTACATCTATGTCATCAGCTGACCATACTAAGATTTCATCATCAGATGTTTCAAATATATTTTTAACATTCATGTATCTTGGCTCATTTAACTCTTTTATAGCAGTTAAAAGTACTGGAGCTTTAACTTTTATTAATTCATATCCATCTTCTAAAGCTCTATTTACTAATAATCCATCTTCTTCAACTTTAACGCCTTGAACATAAGTTACTTGAGGAATATTTAAATGTTCAGCTATTTCTGGACCAACCTGTGCAGTATCTCCATCGATAGCTTGTCTTCCTGCGAATATTATGTCATATTCTAATTTCTTTAATGCTCCAGCTAAAGCCTTTGAAGTAGCTAATGTATCTGCACCTGCAAATGCTCTATCAGTTATAAGAATTGCTTTATCAGCTCCCATGCATAAAGCTTCTCTTAAAGCTGATTTAGCTTGAGGTGGTCCCATACTTAATACAGTTACTTCTGCTCCATTATTATCTTTTAATTGTAATGCAGCTTCTAAAGCATGTTTATCCTCTGGGTTTATTATTGATGGAACTCCATCTCTTATAAGAGTTCCTGTTTTTGGATCTATTTTAACAGCTGTTGTATCTGGCACTTGTTTTAAGCAAACTACTATTTTCATCTCAAAGCCCTCCTAAAATTATCTTAATATGCTTCCTGCGATAACCATTTTTTGAACTTCTGAAGTTCCTTCGTAAATCTCAGTTATCTTAGCATCTCTCATCATTCTTTCTACTGGGTATTCCTTAGTATATCCATATCCACCGAATAATTGAACTGCCTTAGTTGTAACTTCCATAGCTACATCTGCAGCGAATAATTTAGCTCTTGCAGCATCTATAGAATATGGTTTACCCTCTTCTTTTAAACAAGCTGCTTTATATACTAAAAATCTTGCAGCTTCTATTTTAGTATCCATTTCTGCTACCATCCATTGTAATCCTTGGAATGCAGATAATGATCTACCAAATTGTTTTCTTTCTTTCATGTAAGCAACAGCTTCTTCTAAAGCTCCTTCTGCTATACCTAATGCTTGAGCAGCGATACCTATTCTACCACCGTCTAAAGTTTTCATTGCTATTCCAAATCCTTTTCCTTCTCTTCCGATTAAGTTTTCTTTTGGAACAACACAGTTTTCCATGATTAACTCAGTTGTTGAAGAAGCTCTTATACCCATTTTTTCTTCTAACTTACCAATTGAGAATCCTGGGAAATTCTTTTCAACTATGAAAGCTGAAATTCCTCTTGTACCTTGACTCTTATCAGTCATAGCAAAGATTATGAAAGTATCTGCAACTCCACCATTAGTTATGAAGATTTTACTTCCGTTTAAGATATAATTATCTCCTTCTAATACAGCTGTAGTTTGTTGTCCTGCAGCATCTGTACCTGCTCCTGGTTCAGTTAATCCAAAAGCACCTAATTTTTCACCTTTTGCAAGTGGAGTTAAATATTTCTCTTTTTGAGCTGGAGTACCAAATTGATCTATTAATGAAGCACATAATGAAGTATGAGCTGAAACTATAACTCCTGTAGTAGCACAAACTTTTGATAATTCTTCAACAGTTAAGATGTAAGATAAAGTATCTCCACCAGCTCCGCCATATTCTTTGCTAAAAGGAATTCCCATCATTCCTAGTTTAGCCATTTTCTTAACATTTTCCATAGGGAATCTTTCTGTTACATCTATTTCTGCAGCTATAGGCTTAACTTCATTTTGAGCAAATTCTCTAACCATTTGCTTAACTAATTCTTGTTCTCTTGTTAATTGAAAGTTCATTTTTAATTACCCTCCTTAAATCCACACAACCATTTTGTTTAAAAAATTACTTGTTTTTAAAGTTCTTTTCTCTTCTCTCTACAAAAGCACTCATACCTTCTGTTTGATCTTCTGTAGCAAAACATTTTCCAAAATCTTCAGCTTCTATAACTACCGCTGAATCTATATCAACTTGCATTCCTCTATCAATTGCATCTTTACATAACTTAACAGCTATTGGTGCATTATTAGATATCTTCTTAGCTAATGCCATTGCTTCTTCCATTAAATTCTCTGGTTCAACAACCTTATTTACTAAACCAATTCTTAAAGCTTCATCAGCTTTTATCATGTCTCCTGTGTAAATAAGTTCTTTAGCCTTGCCAGGTCCAACTATTCTTGGTAATCTTTGAGTTCCACCAAATCCTGGAGTTATTCCTAATCCAACCTCAGGTTGAGCAAACTTGGCCTTTGTAGTTGCTATTCTTATGTCACAAGCCATAGAAATTTCACATCCACCACCTAAAGCGAAACCGTTTATAGCAGCGATTACAGGCTTGTCTAAATTTTCTAATCTTCTAAATACTTTATTACCTAAAAGTCCAAATTCTTTGCCCTCTTTTTCATTTAGATCTTTCATTTCTGATATATCAGCTCCTGCAACAAATGCTTTATCTCCAGCACCTGTTAAAATAACGACATATATATCATCTTGTTTTTCTATATGATCTATAGCAGTATCTAAGTCTTTTAAAGTTTCTGAGTTTAATGCATTTAATGCCTTAGGTCTGTTAATTGTTAAAACCCCAATGTTTCCCTCTTTTTCAAAGATTACATTATTTAATTCCATTGTATTTCCTCCCTCATATACCATAGCGAATATATGGTTTTAAATAACTTAACAACTATTAACTAACAACTTAATATTTTTTATCCTCTGCTTTTTCCAGAATTTATTGTTAATTTTGTAACAAGCAAAGACAAAAAAATAATTGAAGTACTTGGTACTTCAATTAAATTATAAAACTTAAAAGTAAATTTTTCAATATATTTTTTTGAAAATCTAATACTATTTTTCCATATTAAACAAATTTTTATAAGTCAAATCCAATTTTATTTTACATCATTATGATTTAAAAGATATACTAAAGTCATCATACTTTCACTTAAATGTACATTTTCTACTCTTATATCTTTTGGAACATCTAAATCTATAGGTGCAAAGTTCCATATACCTTTAATTCCACCTTCAACAAGGTCATTACATACCTTTTGAGCATTTGTTCTTGGAACACAGATTATACCTATTTCAATATCATTTTCTTTTACGAAATCTTTTAATTTTTCAACATCTTGTATTTCAATATCTCTTATTTTTATTCCAAACATTCTAGGATTAGCATCAAAAATACCTTTTAATTTAAATCCTAATCTGTTGAAACTATTGTAGTTTGCAATTGCCTGACCTATATTACCAGCTCCGATTATAACTGTATTATAGTCTCTTGTAAGTCCTAATATGTTTCCTATGTTATTATATAACTCTTTTACATTATATCCATATCCCTGTTGCCCAAAATCTCCAAAACAATTAAGATCCTGTCTTATTTGAGAAGCAGTGAAGCCTATTTTTTCACTTAACTCTTTTGAAGATATTCTATCAACATCATTTTCCATTAATTCTTGTAAATATCTATGGTATTTAGGCAATCTTTTTATAACAGCCATAGATATGCCTTTTTTCTTTTCCATTTTAATAGCACCTCTTTCTAAAATTGTTCTTTTTTTAAAAAGCAATTACTTTTTAGACTGTATTCTAAAATCAAATGATAAAATTACAAATTTAACCTTCTAAAATATTACCATACCCTAAAAAGTTTGTCTATATTTTAACATTCTTTTGGTTTCACTATCAAAAATATATGTATTAAAGTGTATTTTTTACATTTAATTGCATTTTTTATATCATTAATTAATATTATTAAATTTATGTGATTCTATTATAAACTATCTTTCTAATAAATTTCTACAAAAAAAATAAGGCTTGCGTGGCTAAAACCCTACGTGCACACAAGCCTATTTAAACATTTCATAATGTTTAATATAAAAGTTTAAGGGAATTATTTACAATCTATACCCTATGCCTGAAAGTATTCTTACCATATTAAGATAGCAAAAAAACTAGCTCTTGTCAACAACATTAGACAAATTTCACGCCTATAAATTTTTATTTTTTAATATCCTACTTGAATTTATTACTGCTATTAATGTTACACCTACATCTCCAAATACAGCTTCCCACATATTAGCCATTCCTAAAGCACCAAATATTAATATTATAATTTTAACACCTAAAGCAAAGATTATATTTTGCCATACAATTTTATTTGTTTTCTTAGCTATTTTTATTGCTTTTATTATCTTACTTGGCTTATCATCCATTATTACCACATCTGCAGCTTCTATGGCTGCATCTGATCCAACTCCACCCATAGCTATTCCTATATCTGCCCTAGCTAGTACAGGTGCATCGTTAATTCCATCTCCAACAAAAGCAACTTTTTTACCTTTGCTCTTATCTTCAAAAATTTGCTCTAATTTTTCAACTTTATTTTGTGGTAATAAACTACAATATGCTTTGTCTAAGCCTAATTCTTTGGCAACACTATCTCCAACCTTCTCATTATCTCCAGTTAGCATAATTGTTTGCTTAACTCCTATTTCTTTTAATCCACTTATGGCTTCTTTAGAATCCTCTTTTATTTCATCTGAAATAACTATATATCCTAGCTCACTCTTTTCATTTGCTAAATAAACAACAGTACCTATTTCATGAATTGGAGTAATTTTTATATTAAACATATCCATTAATTTTGAATTACCTGCTAAGAATGTTTCTCCATCAATGTCTACTTTTATTCCTTTTCCTGAAATTTCTTCATAATTTGAAATTAAGTCTTTGTTGATTTCTTCATTAAACTCACTCACTATAGATTTAGCAATTGGATGATTTGAGTAATATTCTGCATAAGCTCCTAACTTTAATAATTCTTCATTAGTTAACTTGCTTGTGCTCTCTGATTTTTTAACTTTAAATGTACCTTTTGTTAGTGTTCCCGTTTTATCAAAAACTATACTCTCTACATTATTTAGTGCCTCTAAATAGTTGCTTCCTTTTATTAAAATACCATTTTTAGAAGCTAAACCAATTCCAGCAAAATATCCAAGTGGTATTGATACTACTAAAGCACAAGGACATGAAACAACTAAGAATATTAAAGCTCTTGAAATCCATGGTGAGAAACTTTCTCCACTTATTACTAAAGGTGGAATAATTGCAAGGGCTAAGGCAGAGAATACAACTACTGGTGTATAATATCTTGCAAACTTAGTTATAAATTTCTCTGTTGGTGATTTTTTATTTCCTGCATTCTCAACTAAATCTAATATTTTAGAAACTGTAGATTCTCCAAAACTTTTTGTTACTTTTATTTTTAATAATCCACTTTTGTTTATTGATCCTGCTAATACATCATCTTTTGCCTCAACTTCTTTTGGTAAAGATTCTCCTGTTAATGCAGATACATCAAGAGTTGCCTCTCCTGATAAAACTACTCCATCTAGAGGAACTTTTTCTCCTGCTCTTACCACTATGATTGATCCAACATTAACGCTTTCTGGAGATACTCTTTTTTCCTCTCCATTAAGATCAATTAAATTTGCAAAGTCTGGTCTTATATTCATTAAATCAGATATTGATTTTCTTGATTTATTTACAGCATAGTCTTGGAACATTTCTCCTACTTCATAGAAAAGCATTACTGCTACCCCTTCTGGGAATTCTCCTATAGCAAAAGCTCCAATTGTGGCTATAGCCATCAAGAAGTTTTCATCAAATACTTGTCCTCTTAAAATATTCTTAAATGCCCTTAAAAGAACTTTTCCACCTGCTATAATATAAGCTACACCAAATATAATAAATTCATACATTTTATCTAAATTAACTATCATTCCTATTATAAATAAGGCTAAAGCTATTCCTAGTCTAAAAAGTTCCTTCTTTTCTATACCTGAATTTCCTCCATGACTATGTGAATGTCCATGTTCATGAGAATGTGAGTGACTCTCTACATTATTGTGTTTATGAGATTCTCCTTCTCCACAGCATCCATCATTACATGTATTAACTGAAGATTTTATTTTATTTTTATCCTTTAAAACTTTCACATCAGGCTCTAAATCTAAAACTATTTTTTCAACTTTCTCTTCTAATTCTTCTTCTGAAACCCCTTCTTTAGGAGTTATAAGTAAAAGTTTTGTTGAAAAATTAAGGACAGCTTCATCAACATCAGTAAGTTTATTAACTTTATCTTCAATTTTCCCAGCACAGTTTGCACAGTTTAAGCCGTCTAAATAAAGCTTTATATCTTTCATGTCTAAATACCTCCTTTACTCTAAAACGTGATTTAAACCTTCATTGAATATGTGTTTAACATGATCATCATCTAAAGAATAGTAAACTATCTTACCTTCTCTTCTAAACTTAACTAGCCTAGCTTGTTTTAAAACTCTCAATTGATGAGACACTGCTGATTGACTTACACCTAATAATTCAGCCATATCACATACACACATTTCTCCTTCAAAAAGGGCACATAAAATTTTTATTCTTGTTGAATCTCCAAAAACTTTAAATATTTCTGCTAATTCATAAAGTACTTCTTCCTTTGGCAAATGTTCTTTTACCCTACTTAATATATCTTCATGGATATAAGAACAGTTACAACTTTCTATTTTATTATTATCCATATTCTTAACTCCTATTATTCATTTTTACATATGAGCATCTGTTCATATGTTCACTTTTATTATATGTCTCTTTTACAAAAAATGCAACTAAAAAAGGGCGTATATCAAAATAACTTTTTATAAAACTTATAAACAGTATGAAGAGAATATCTAGATGAGCTTTAGAATTTAAATTATTACGTAGAAAATATCACGTTAAAAAGCTGAGACTGTTAATTCCTTAGGAATACAATCTCACAAAGTTCGATTGCATAAGTTCAAGAATCCAAATTGAAAATTTGGACTTTCACTTAAGTTTCGAAGCTTTAGTGATATTTTCGAAGTAATGATTATTCAAATGACTCCAATGTAACTAAAGTTCCATTGGATAAGTTCAAGCTTCCAAATTAAAATTTGGACTTTCACTTAAAATCTAGTAATTCTCGGAATATGTTTGTAAGTTTTATTATTATATTTTAATACAGCCCTTTTTCCATTATTTATTTAAAAACATTTCTATCTTTTTTAATATGTCCTCTTCTCCAACTACAAGGAGATTATCATCTTTTTCAAACTTTAAATATGGTCCTGGAGATATTATAAGCTCTCCTTTTCTTCTTATGGCAACAATAGTAGCTTGTGTATTTTGCCAAAACTTCGACTCTGAAACACTCTTACCTATAAGAGTACAATCCTTTGGTAATTCTATTTCTATAGGTGTTAAAGGATTTGTATATCTAAGTCTGTTAGAGTAATCCACTATTTTATCTATCATTTCACCTATATTTTTTTCTATAGCCTTTTTTTCTTCCATTAAGGATTCTATATCATGTTTTAAAGATGTTACACTTTCAATTGAATGAAACCTATTTATGAAATTATAAGCATTATCTTTTGAAATAATTGTTACTCCGCTACCCTTGCTTGATGATACTACTTTCATGTCTTCTAATAATTTAACAGCTTTTCTAACTGTTTCTGGTGATACATTGTAACTACTTGCTAAAGTTGATCTACCATGTATCTTTTGTCCTACCTTTATGTCATTATTATATATTCTACCTGCAATATCTAAAGCAATTTGCTTATATATAGGTTCATTTACCTTACTCTCCATCTCATTTCCTTTCTATTATAAAAATTACTTTAATCAATATATATAATTGATTTTAACATATTTCATCATCTAAAGGAAATATTTGTATTAAGCTATAGCTTCAGAATAGACTGCCTTTGTATTTCTAGCTATGCAATCACTTATATATTTAACTATACTTCTACATGCAAAGTATGCATACTGCATATCATTCTCATAACTTTCTCTTTTTCTATATAGCTTATGAGCTTCTTCTAAGAAAAACTTCACAGACATATTACCCCATATTTTAAAATCATCCTGTGATGGAGTATATGTTTTAGCAAAACTAGCTAACTCTTTTTCGTATTTAACATGTTTATTCATACTATGCTTAAATTCCCATCTTTCACTATGAGGAATACAGAAAAAATCACATATAAAGTGACATATAACTCCTAACTCCTGACTAAATCTACTAACTGAAAATTTCTTTTTAAAATCATACATACTAAGTGATGCTAATTTTTTTATCTTATTAACTATCATATCAAAAGATTCATCTAAATAATGCTTCTTTAATTTATATTTTGAAACCATATCAGGTTTTACATTTCCATATATAAAGTTTTTATCACTTATTTTAAAATCTACGTCAACATCTCTCAATATATTTTGTGCAATAAGAATATGAGTGTTCATTAACATAATTTATTACCTCTAATCTCTTTAAAAAAGTTTCTTATTAATATGATATTTCATATCAATTAAAAGTATATTACAAAAACACCTTAAATTTATTAATTAATTATTAATAAACGGTTTATTTATTGTATGAAATGCTTCCTCTTCTACAGTTTTAACCCAATTTACCTATTTAATTCTTAAAATTATTACATTTTAAAGATAATTATTATTTATATTCCAATTTTGCTTTTTTATCTTGTAATGCTTAAAATAAGATTTATTTTAATATTTACTCTATTTAAAATAAATTTTAATTTTAAAAAAAACTATTTTTCTATAAAAAATAAAAGTACCTAAAATTAAAAAGCTAGGAATGAAAAACTTCCATTCCTAGCTTATAAAATACAAATTAATAATTATATTGTCCTACATTTTCACAAATTCTTATATCTAAAAGATCATCTGAAAGAGTTTTTTTGTATGAACATAAGAACTCATTTAATTCACTATCCTGAAGATCTATATTTTTAGGACTAGTTATAAGAACTTTATTATTTTCTAAAATTAACTCAATATCATTTTTTTCGTTTTTAATAAAATATGTAGTAACAGTAGATGTTTTTACTTTTCCCTTATACTTCTCTTGAAAACTCAAAGTTTTTCTTAAATTTTCATAATCTCCACCTTGAATTCCTAAGTTACTCATATCTATACCTAAGTTTTTCATTTGCCCTTCAATATCACCCATATCAAAGCCATATCTCTTAAGCATTTCTGTTTGAATATTTAAAAACTTTTCTTGAGAAATATTATTTTCATTCATATATTTAGTTATCTCTCTAGAAAGCTCCATCATACTCATTTTTCCTTGAGCTACTGAATAATATAAATCATAAATATATGACTCAAATTTATCTATATCTTTATCTCTTGCTTTATTTTTTAACTCATTAAAATCTACAATTCTATCACTCATAAAACAATACCTCCGTAAAGTTCAAACTTATATTATTACTATAATAACATAAAAATATCTTTATAACATATTTTAAGGATTAAAATTAGTTATATTTTAATTAAATTTAAGTTTTAAATAATTTTATGTCTTCTTAACTAAATTGTAGATATTAAAATTAACTAAAAAGTCCTATATCATACACCTAAAGTATATGATATAGGACTTTTTTTACATAAGTTTATAAACTTATAGATATTCTTTAAATTCCTTCTTACCACTAATAGAATTTAATAGATGCTTAATCTCTTGGTCTCTACCTTTGTCCATGACCAAAATAACATCTCCTGCATCAACTAATACTAGATCTTTTATTCCAAATCCTATTATTAATTTTTCCTTTCCAAAAACGGAACAATTCTCACATTCCTCTAAAAAAACATTATCTGAAGTTCTATTATTTCCATTAGGTCCTAAAAATCTACTTAGAGCTGAGAAAGTACCTATATCATCCCAAGAAAAATCACATTTTATAACAAAGGATCTTCTTGTTTTTTGCATTACTCCAAAATCTATAGATATTCCATCAATTAAAGAATACTGCTCTTTTATTATTTCTTCCTCATCATCTTCTCCAATGTGTTGATATATCTCCATTAAACATTTATACATCTTAGGAATATATTTTTCAATTTCTCTCAATATAACATCAGATATAACAACCATTTTGATAACCAATTCCCATCTGCAGGAAACATAGAATTTAACGTATATAAAGAGACTTTAAAAAAATCAATGAAAGAGAAATATTATAAAATTGTAACTGACTTTGACTTTAGTGAAGAAGAATACATAGAAAATATAGAAATCTTTATAGAAGTTCATTTTCCAATTGTTTTAGATGAAGGTTATCTTTCACCTGAACACTTTAAAACCTTTTGTGGATTATTTATGATTCCTTATACTGAAATAGCAGATGAGTATTATCTTTTTGTTCTAGGAGATTATGCTAAGGCTATTTTTGATAAAAGAAAAGCTCTTAACTACACTCAAAAAGAGTTAGCCAAAGAGCTTAATATAAGTCTAGTTGATATTTATAAGTTTGAATCCTACTTAAAGTATCCAACTAGAAAACAATTTAATAAACTACAAAAAAATTAATTGAGAGTTTTTCTCTCAATTGATTTTTTAAGTTCAACCATAAAGAAAATAATAAAAACATTTGAAGTTATATTAAAAAAATATAGTTCTTTTAAACCTAACTTAAAATATGATAAATTAGTAATAATTATATCCTTATAAGAACTCCAAGAGAATACTAAAAATGTTATTATTAAAACTGTAAATATTACACCATAAAATATAGCTAAAACTCCACTAAACATTATTTTTATTCTACTATCTACTTTTTTATCAAACCTTTTTATGTCTAAATCATATAAATTTTCTATATTTCCTTTAACCCTCTCAGTTATAACCCATTTATATACTTCCCTATATTGTTTCTCATACCTTAAATATGAGCTATCTAAATACCATATTGCTACTGTAATCAGTATCAATGCAAAATTAACAAGCACTATATTACTTGGTTTCAACGCTAATAATATACCTAAAAGAGTAATCATCCATCCTTTTAGATAAAATGAATTTTGAGACATTCTATTAATACATGCTTGTATTAAATCTATTTCTTTTTTCATAACTTCATTTAAGTCTATTTGTGTTTTATTATCCATTAAGTACTGGTACCTTACTTGTAAGTGCTTGCTCATTTCTTTTAACAGTCTTATACATTTTATCTAAATATGCTTTCTCTTCATATAGTGTTTCTTCTGATATATTTTTTAAATCTTCTACAGTTAGGTCTATACAATGTGAAAGATTAACTCTATAATAAGGCTTAAGAGATTCATTTAAATCATTAGTGAATTTTCTTATTTCCGAATCATCTTTTAATCTCTCTGGTATCTTTTTTCTTATTATGCTTGTAGTTATTAATTCAGAATAAATCCAAGCAGAGCTTGTTCCTTTTTGAATATCATTATTAACACTTAAAGAATTATCTGTTTCTAAAAATATTACACATTCAGTTTTATCTATCATTTTGTTAAGAGCATTAGATAATATCATATGTATTTGTGCGGTAGAAAAATTCCTTTTATCATAATCAAAGGACTTTCCATTTGTATGTTTACAATATTTTTCATCTATCTCTTTAAGCAAATCATTGCAATATCCCCAGATATAAGAGTCAATAAATACATCAACATTGAACTTTTCTTTAAACCAACCTGCTAATGCATTTACAGCTTTAATATCTGCATGAGAATGTGATATGAATATATCAGCATTAACTGTTGGAAACCAATCATCTTGTAATGCTGTAAAATCTATACTATTATCATCTCTTAAATAAGATTCTAATTTTGAATATATATTAGCTCTCTTTTCCTCCATCAATTTTCTTCCTATTTCAGCATAATCATTTATTAGCTCTTCTAGTTGCTCATCAAATTTTAATTTATAACATTTGTACATTCTATTACTTCCTTTCATAAAATTAACATTTTTATTATATATTACTTTGATTTATTTTTCACTATATGTTATATGTTTATATAAATTAAAATTAGGTAATAAGGTGGTAATGGTATACCACAACCACCCTATTACCTACTATAAAATTTTAATAAAATTAGAATTATATGCTTGTCTTATTTTGGCGTAATTCTAATTCTCCTTTTCTTTTATCAAACTATAATGCATTTTCTCTTATTTCATTTATAGTTTTTATAAGTTTTGTTCTTTCATCGACATTGTTCGCAAATAAATCTATTATGCTTCCAACACTTCTGAATGGGTCTTCTGTTAAGATTTTATTGTTTTCTATAAATCCATTCTTAACAATATAATCCACTATAAGTTTAACAAAATGTATTTGTGAACTATTAAAACTTTGGTTATTTAAAAATTCTGAGAAAGCTTCATTAGCAGCATTTCTATCTAATCCTAGTATTTTTCTTACTAATTGAGTTACTGGTGTTTTTCCATATTCTTTTTCATATTCTTCTTTGCTTCCAAGCTCATTAAATAGAACTCTTTCTAATGTTTTTATATCTTGCTCAGTTAATTTTTTATTGTTTCTAAGTTTGTATATAGCTAACTCATCTTTATGTTCTTTTAGATAGAATTCAACTTTCTTTCTATAACTTTTAAGGTCATTAACATTGTACATTGATGAGTGGCTTTCTTCTGATATTATTGAATCACTAAATTCTGTGTAATATATTCCTTGAGTGCTTTTTTCTAAATACTTTATTAAATCTCTTAAAGCCTCTCTCACATTCTCCATATCAAATATATCGGCACTTTCCCAGAATTCAGGCTCTACTATTCTTTCTATAATAGCTTTCTTTTCTTTTATCTCTGGTATTGTTCCTAACTTAGATAACTTATCAGCTGTTTCCATTACTGACTTTATACCCTTCTTGAAAACAATATTTTGTAAGTTAGCTAACTGAATCATATATATAAGTAAATCAAATCTTTTAGCCATTTCATCATCATTTATAGATTTAATTATTGGAGATATATGTTTTTTAATCTCATTTTGCTCTATGGCACCAATAGCATTCCAAGCCTTCTCATCTTTATACTTATGAACAACACCTATGTTCATTCTAACTAAATAACTTTCATCATTTAACGCTTGTACAGACTTTATTAATTCACCTAACAATTCATTTCTATAATTAACATACTCCTCATCATCTTGATATTTTATATCTTGAAGTTCTTTAACTATATCAACTTTTAAATTAAATAATCTTTCCGTAAGACTTTCTACATTACTTCCTCTAAATCCTTCTGGATTCATATTAAAGAATTCAAAATTACTACAAAAATCAAATATTAAGAACTCTTCTTTATCAAAACCTATTCCAAGTAAGTCAGGACATAACCTAGTTCCCCTACCTATCATCTGCCAGAATTTAGTTTTACTTCTTACTTTTTTGAAGAAAACAAGATTTAATATCTCTGGTATATCTATTCCTGTATCAAGCATGTCTACTGAAACAGCTATTTGTGGCATTTTATCTTTATCTGAGAAATCATCTATTATATTTTCAATATAAGGAGTTTTATGTTCTACAACTCTTGCAAATGTTCCACAATACTCTGGATAAAGCTTATTAAATCTTTCAACTATAGCTTTAGCATGTCTAGAATTTTTAGCAAAAATTATTGTTTTACCAATCTTTTCTCCACCTTCAATTTTCAAGCCTTCAGTCATAAGTTTATTTAACACTAAATCTATTGTATCAGCATTAAATAACCATTGATTTATAGCAGAACTACTTATTTCATCTCCAATATTTTCATCATCATCAAACATCATTTCATACTCTTCTTTTTCTTCTTGACTTAATTCATCATACTTAATTCCACATTCCATTATTTTAGTTTTTAATTTTTTCACTTTAAAACCAACTAAATAACCATCTTCTACCCCTTGTTTAAGTTCATATGCATAAGTAGGTATACCATATTCAAGATTAAATACATCATAAGTATTCTTATCTATTTCTTTTTTAGGAGTAGCAGTTAATCCTATTAAATAAGCATCAAAATAATGAAATACTGATTTATATTTTTTATAAATACTTCTATGCGCTTCATCAATTATTATTAAATCAAAATGCCCTGGAGTAAATAATCTATTCCCATCTTTCCCCTTTGTGTCATCTATAGCATTCATCATTGTAGGATAAGTTGAAAAAACCATTCTTGATTCTTCTGGATTATCTCTACTATCTAATAAATTACATAGTGATAGATTAGGTAATAGTTTAGAGAAGTTTTTCTTAGCTTGTTTAACTAGAGCTTTTCTATCTGCTAAGAATAAAACATTTTTTACCCAGTTATGTCTTGATAAAACATCAACTATAGAAATAGCAGTCCTTGTTTTACCTGTTCCAGTTGCACAAACTAATAGGGCTGTTCTTTGATTTCTTTCAAAAGCTTCTGCTACTGAAGTAATTGCTTCCTTTTGATAATATCTATTTGATATTTCATCACTAATCTTTATATCTTTTAAACTTTTCTTAGATATTCTTCTATCTATCATCAATTGAAGTTCTGATTTTTTATAGAAGCCAAATACTTCTCTATCTCCACAGTCATCCCATATATAATATCTAAATCCATTAGTTAAAAATATTACTGGTCTTTGATTATACTGTTTTTCTAAGCAATCAGCATAAAGTTTAGCTTGTTGTTGTCCTTTCTTTTCATCAACACTTGTTCTCTTAGCTTCAACCACAGCTAAAGGTTTTCCATTATCTCCATAAAGAACATAGTCAACATATCCTAATCCTGATTCATTTGGCATTCCATTTACTTCTACTTCTATTTGAATATCCTTACCAAAGGTCCATCCAGATAATTTTAACTCTACATCAATATACCTTTTTCTAGTTTCAGCTTCACTTATCTCATCTACTTTAAAAGTATTATTTACTGTATTCTCTTTTCTCTTCTCAGTTCCAAGTTTCCTTTTCTCTTTATTTTCATCAATTACTTCTTCAAGCTTTCTATCCTTAGAGCTTAATTTTTCATAAAGATTATTAAGTTCTTCTGGTCTAGTTCTTTTATTATCACCTTCATGAAGTAAAGTTTCATCAAAATTAGTAGCAGTATAATTATCTGCATAACAATAATCTATCCAACTAACAAATTGATGTAAATTGTGTAATGACAGTATAGCTTCCTCTCTACTAATAGGTTTATTAGTATGAACAGCTACATTTCCAAGCTTTATTATGTACTTTAAAATATTAAACATACTTGAATCAATAAGCTCACGAAAACTTTCATTATGAATTAATGAACTTATACTATCTTGATATGGTAAAACTAACTCTGAATCATTACCATAAACCCATTTAACAGCAAGTTCTAAAGCTCTTCTTGATAAAATTGCACAAGTAGCTGGACTTACAATAATACTCTTTTCAGCCTCAAAGCATTGTGCACTAAAACCATCAAACTGCTTCTTACCTTTTAAAAATTCAAAATTTCTCCCCATTAAACTTCTCCTCAGATTTTTATATTAAAATGTATTAATTCCTAATTATAGTAAAATTATATCAATTTATACATTATCAAATCAAATAAAAAAAGATAGCTAAAATTTTTAGCTATCTTAATATTAGTATAAATTTATATATTGCTTTCCTCTATAAATTTATAAATTTTTTCACATATTTCTTTTGCTTCATCACTCATATCATCTAAAGTTTTTATATTTTCTATTGCATATTTGCAAAACTTAACTTTATCTGAAAGAGTATTTCCTTTTTTAAAAGTTTTTTTCCTTTCATAATTAAATTTCTCATCATTAGCTTTTTTAATATTAATCTGTTCATCTATTTTATTATCTATAAATTCACCTATATTTTTATCTTTATATTCACTCTCACTAAAACAAACTTCATTAAATAATTCAGCATCCTTATTCTCTTTTCCATATTTAAACATAGTAACAACATTTTTTATCACATTAGGCTTTAATATATTTTCTATTTCCTTTACTTCCAAACAATAAAATTTTTCTTTAAAATAATCTCTTAATTTATTAAGTCTTTCTCTTTTAGCACCCTCTTTAGAATCATCATATCCATCACTATCAGCTAGTAAAAACATTCTTGTGCAAATTCTACTGTGTTTCATAGAAGATAAATCTCCATCAGTATCATCAAGAAAATCCCAATGTGTTATATTGCCTCCTGAATATTCTAAAAATGAATAATGTAAATCTTCTAAATATATTTTTTTAATTTCTCCATTTTTAAACTTTTCATTTTGATATATTTCTAAATATTTTCTAATATATAATCTATCAGTAATACCTTCAACCCAAATTATACAATTTGATAAAAATATAGAAGAACTATTTACACCTAATTCTTCAAGTAATGACATATCATCATTCTTTACATTTTCTATTGAAAATTCCGCTTCTATCTCTTTTTCTTTGTCTTCAGGTATATTGTTAGAAATCTCTTTTTTAAACTTATAAACTGATATTCCATTAGTATCTAGACTTAAATCTAATAAATGATTAGAATGGGACGTTATAAAATATTGGTAATTATCAAATTCATCACTTAAAAACACATCAATTAATTTTCTTTGTAAGCCTGGGTGTAAATATAATTCTGGTTCTTCAATAAAAAACAATACATCCTTCCCTTTATTAGCATACAAATTAAATGTTAATATTATTATTGACTGAATACCGTCACCTAGTTCATGTATTGGATATTCTTTTTCTTCACCTATTTTTACATGAAGAACATCTGATTTAATTTTAGGTATTAATGATATAGTTTTACCATCAAAAAAGTTTTCACCTAAAAAATCTTCAAATTCTCTTAAATTAATTCTATCTTTATAATCTCCGCAAAGTAAATTTAAAACATCATTATATAAATTTTGTCCTGTAAAAATATTAACTTCACTCTCATTTTTAAAGTAATCATTTTTTGTTCTTTCTTTTAAATAATCCTCCTTAGGATTTAAATTCCTTAGTCCTCTTAAAATTGGTATATATATTCTTATAAAGTTTCTTTTTCTCAGAAAATTATTTAACCCTTTTTTATTAAATAATTCTAAATATTTTTTACCAATATTATTTAAATTAGATGCTAATTTATCCCTATTACAATTTATACTCCCCACTAAAACATTAACAGTTTCACTACTTTTTTCATTTACACTTAAAAGAGCATCTATCATGTTTTTAAATTCATCTAAGTACTCAAACTGCTCTGAAACCTTTTCTATCTTTTGCAGATTAGAGTTAATATGTATATTTCCCAGTCCTAATAAATTTTCCCCAATAAAAGCTCTTTGTATTTCATTGCTCATACTGTCAATTAATTTATTATATTCATCTATCTTTTTATGTTGTAAATTAAAGGTAAATTTCTTATCATTAAAAATACTTCTTAAAAATCTACTTTTTCCAGAATTATTTCCTCCAACAAATATATTTAATTTAGATATATTATATAAGACATCTATATCTTTATTACTCTTATATCCTCTTAAATTTTCATTAAACTTAATAGATTCTATATATCCCATATTTCTCTCCCATGATTTACTTTTTAATATTTATTTGCTAGACCAACTCTCCATTAAATGATTTTTGCATTAATGAATTAAAATTATCTTCTAATTTCTTCAAACTATTCTCCATTTCAAATTTCAATTTGTCTACTTGTTTAACAAAATCAGCAAATTGATTTTGAAATTCTATTGGTGGAACTATAACTCTTTGCTCTCCCAATATTTTTAAATTAATATTTTTTTGTGCTGATTCAGGTGCAGAATCTTCTAATATCTTTTGTAGAAATGACATCCAAAATTGAATGAACATAGTATTAGTTTTTTCATTTGGTATAAAAGCTACTATACTGTCTGGAAAACATGCATCAAATGTTAAAATTGTTGTTTTTGCAATATTAGCAGCTATAGTTATACATAAAGTTCCTGCCTTCCACATTTTACTTTGTTGTAATCCTAATTCTGAATACGTTTGAGTATATTCTTTTATATATATTCCAGCATTAGCCACATCTCCAGTTTGTATTAAAGGATATGGTCCATTCATTAGTTCTGGTGCATTTCTTGGTCTATGTTTTGATTTTCCCCTTGCAAGCTCTCCTAAATCTATTAATGCTACCTTTTCCCATCCTTTTGGATTAGATACAGGATTTCCAAACATCTCAATAAATTTCGATTTAATTAATAAATCTAATTCTTCTATTTGTTCTTTTCTCTTATCTATCAATTCTTGAGTTAAGTTTAGTATATTAGCAATTTTCTTTTGTTTTTCAATTCCAATATTAGGAACTTCAAGTTCTTCAAGTGAACTTCTTGATATATGTGGTATGGTTGCGCCAGTACACTTATCTCTTAAATAATTAAACTTACTTTTTAAAAACAAACCACAATATTCTGTATTAAAATTATTATCTTTTTTTCTCAAAATAGCTAATGTACTCCCTATTGCTCCAACTAGTCCATAACCTATTGTTCCAGCATTTGCTCCATCCCAAGCTATTATAATATCATCACTATTTGAAATAATATAACTTTTTTCCTCATTGCAAAATTTAATATTATTATTATTTCTCAAATCATCTATTTGTATATATCTAATACACCCTTCTTTAAAAGCTTCTATTTGTTCAACCTTTTTACCTTTTTTAATTTCAAATAACTCTTTTACCTTTATAAAGTTCATAGTTAATTTTACACCTCAAGCATTCCTTCTAATTCTTCTAAACCGTTATTTATTTCTTTCTCAAGTTCCTTAATTCTTCCTAAAATAACACTTGGAGCATCATAAACTACTTCTTCATATTCTATTTCTTTATATTTATTTATTGAAAGGTCATAGCCA
>OGIZ01000104.1_pt1 | contig 77305 bp, 61 predicted proteins | sample 1571911 | NCBI WGS metagenome assembly OGIZ01 (sample SAMEA2582108, study PRJEB24529) | metagenome | biome: Human gut stool | place: China | collected 2011 | reverse complement strand
GGACCCTCTGATTAACAGTCAGATGCTCTAACCGACTGAGCTAAGGAAGAATGTTTTTCTCAATTGCGATGCAAAAGTAGTAGGTTTTTTTGAAATATGCAATATCTTTGCAAAAAAAATATTGAGAATGGACAAAATAATAGGATTGGGCAACGCCCTGATAGACGTACTTGCAACCCTGAAAGACGATACACTCTTGGATGAACTGGGACTACCCAAGGGAAGCATGCAACTCATCGATGACGCTAAGTTACAGCAGATTAACACAAAATTTTCACAAATGAAAACGCATCTGGCAACAGGTGGATCGGCAGGAAATGCCATACTTGGACTCGCTTGTCTGGGTGCCGGAACAGGGTTTATTGGAAAAGTAGGAAATGATCATTATGGCGATTTTTTTCGGAAAAATCTGCAGAATAATAATATTGAAGACAATTTATTGACCTCCGAACAGCTCCCTTCGGGAGTGGCATCTACTTTTATTTCTCAGGATGGAGAGCGTACTTTTGGTACTTATCTGGGAGCGGCCGCTTCTTTGAAAGCTGAAGATCTGACATTGGAGATGTTCAAAGGATATGCATACTTATTTATAGAAGGATACCTTGTTCAGGATCACGAAATGATTCTTCATGCCATCGAACTGGCTAAAGAGGCTGGTCTGCAAATCTGTCTCGATATGGCAAGTTATAATATCGTGGAGAATGATCTGGAATTTTTCTCCTTATTAATAAATAAGTATGTGGATATCGTTTTTGCAAACGAGGAAGAAGCGAAAGCATTTACCGGCGAAGAACCGGAGGAAGCTCTGAGAGTGATAGCCAAGAAATGCAGCATTGCTATTGTGAAAGTTGGAGCAAACGGATCTTATATCCGTAAAGGTACGGAAGAAATTAAAGTGTCGGCTATTCCTGTAGAAAAAGTTCTGGATACTACCGGCGCAGGCGATTATTTCGCTGCCGGATTTCTGTATGGTCTGACGTGCGGATACTCGCTCGAAAAATGTGCAAAAATTGGTTCTATTCTCTCGGGAAATGTTATTCAGGTGATTGGAACAACAATCTCTCCGGAACGCTGGGATGAAATTAAGTTAAATATTAACAAGGTTCTGGCGGAATAACCAAGGTTTGAGTTACTTTTACGTCTCATTTTAATGAAAGATATATGAAAAAATTGCTGAATAGGCGGATAGCTCTTGTTTTGGTGGCTGTAATAGCTACTGTAGCTTTCTTTAGTTTTAAGAGTGGAGACGACCGCAATTTCCAGATTGCCAAGAATCTGGATACATTTAATGCGATTGTGAAAGAACTGGATATGTTCTACGTGGATACCATTGATCCGAACAAGACCATTCGCGAAGGAATCGACAATATGCTTTTCTCGCTGGATCCTTATACAGAATATTACCCGGAGGAAGATCAAAGCGAACTGGAGCAGATGGTGAAAGGAAGCTTTGGAGGTATCGGTTCTCTTATTACCTATAATACGAAGCTGAAGCGTTCCATGATTGCCGAACCGTTCGAAGGAACTCCGGCGGCCAAAGCGGGACTGAAGGCGGGAGATATCCTGATGGAAATAGACGGAAAAGATCTCCTTGGAAAGAATAATTCGGAAGTCAGCCAGATGTTGCGCGGACAGGCGGGTACGAGCTTTAAACTGAAAGTGGAGCGTCCTAATGAGAAAGGCGGACAAACCCCGATGGAGTTTACTATCGTACGTGAATCTATTCAGACCCCTGCCATCCCATATGCTACCGTGATGGATAATAAGGTGGGATATATCAGCCTGAGCACATTCTCCGGCAACCCTTCCAAGGATTTCAAAAAAGCATTGCTGGATCTGAAGAAACAGGGAGCTACTTCTCTAGTCATCGACCTCCGTAATAACGGTGGCGGTCTGTTGGATGAAGCAGTGGAAATTGCCAATTACTTCCTGCCCCGTGGAAAAGTAATCGTAACCACCAAGGGAAAGACGAAACAGGCAAGCAACACATACAAGACTTTGCGTGAACCGCTGGATCTGGATATTCCGATTGCCGTATTGGTAAACAGTGGTACGGCTTCTGCTTCAGAAATCCTGTCGGGCTCATTGCAAGACCTTGATCGTGCCGTTATTGTTGGTAACCGTACATTTGGAAAGGGACTTGTACAGGTTCCCCGTTCTTTACCTTATGGAGGAATGATGAAAGTGACTACTTCCAAATATTATATCCCAAGCGGACGTTGTGTGCAGGCGATCGACTATAAGCACCGGAACGAAGATGGAAGTGTGGGGACGATTCCCGACAGTCTGACTAACGTATTCTATACTGCTGCCGGACGTGAAGTACGTGACGGAGGTGGTGTAATGCCTGATATTACTGTCAAGCAGGAAAAACTCCCGAATATCTTGTTCTATCTCGTACGTGATAATCTGATTTTTGACTATGCAACTCAATACTGCTTGAAGCATCCTACTGTAGCTGCTCCTGAAAAGTTTGTAGTGACGGATGCTGATTACAATGATTTCAAGGAACTGGTGAAGAAGGCCGATTTCAAATATGACCAGCAGAGTGAGAAGATTCTGAAAACACTGAAAGAGGCTGCTGAATTTGAAGGCTATATGACAGATGCTGCCGAAGAGTTCAAGGCACTGGAAAAGAAGTTGAATCATAATCTTGACCGTGACCTGGATTATTTCTCTAAGGATATCAAGAGAATGATTGCTAATGAAATTATCAAGCGTTATTATTTCCAGAGAGGTGGTATTATCGAGCAACTGAAGGATGATGATGATTTGCAGGAAGCAATAAAGGTATTGAATGATCCTGCGAAGTATAAGGAAATGCTGAGCGCGCCGATAACGAAAGCTGAAAAGAAGTAACGTTGATTGTTATATATAAAATGCGGTGGACATTAGTAAGATGTTCACCGCATTTTATATATGCATATTATATTGGTTAGCCAATGGGAGCCCGGTGTAAGTGTTTTTTTTATAAAAAAGAAGGATAGCTTTTGCCCTACTAATCAGAATGTTCTATCTTTGCATCAATTACATTTTAAATGATTTACAATATGTCTACAGAATTATTCTCTACTCTGCCTTATAAAGTGGCAGATATTACACTTGCTGATTTCGGACGCAAGGAAATCGATTTGGCAGAAAAAGAAATGCCCGGCCTGATGGCTCTACGCGAAAAGTATGGAGAATCCAAACCGTTAAAAGGTGCCCGTATCATGGGATCATTACATATGACCATCCAGACCGCCGTACTGATTGAAACACTGGTTGCATTGGGAGCTGAAGTCCGCTGGTGCTCTTGTAATATATATTCAACACAGGATCATGCTGCTGCTGCGATTGCCGCTTCCGGTGTTGCAGTATTTGCATGGAAAGGCGAGAATCTTGCCGATTACTGGTGGTGCACATTGCAAGCATTGAATTTCCCCGGCGGAAAAGGTCCGAACGTGATTGTAGACGATGGTGGTGACGCTACTATGATGATTCATGTCGGTTATGATGCAGAGAATGATGCTGCCGTATTGGACAAGGAAGTGCATGCGGAAGATGAAATCGAACTGAATGCCATTCTGAAAAAAGTATTGGCTGAGGATAAGACTCGCTGGCATCGTGTGGCTGAGGAAATGCGAGGCGTATCGGAAGAGACAACGACCGGTGTACACCGTTTGTATCAGATGCAGGAAGAAGGCAAATTGCTATTCCCGGCATTTAATGTGAACGATTCGGTTACCAAGTCTAAGTTTGATAATCTCTATGGATGTCGTGAGTCACTGGCTGACGGTATCAAGAGAGCGACCGATGTGATGATTGCCGGTAAGGTAGTGGTGGTATGTGGTTACGGTGATGTGGGCAAGGGATGTTCGCATTCAATGCGCTCTTATGGTGCGCGTGTGCTTGTGACGGAAGTCGATCCGATCTGTGCGTTGCAGGCTGCTATGGAAGGTTTCGAAGTCGTAACGATGGAAGATGCCTGTGCCGAAGGTAATATCTTCGTGACTACTACGGGTAATATCGATATTATTCGCATTGACCACATGGAGAAAATGAAAGATCAGGCGATCGTATGTAACATCGGACACTTCGATAATGAAATCCAGGTGGATGCGTTGAAACATTATCCGGGCATCAAATGTGTAAACATCAAGCCGCAGGTAGACCGCTATTATTTCCCGGATGGTCACAGCATTCTTTTGCTGGCTGACGGTCGTCTGGTGAATCTGGGATGTGCGACAGGCCATCCGTCATTCGTGATGAGTAACTCATTTACCAATCAGACACTGGCTCAGATCGAGTTGTTCAACAAGAAATACGAAGTAAATGTATACCGCTTGCCGAAGCACCTGGATGAAGAAGTGGCTCGCCTGCATCTCGAAAAGATCGGGGTGAAACTGACGAAGCTGACTCCGGAACAGGCCGCTTATATCGGTGTATCGGTAGACGGACCTTATAAGGCTGAACATTATAGATACTAATTTAATTGACAATTGACAGTTGACAAATGACAATGAACAGCTATATGGAACGAGTGATCTGCCGGGCTGTTATTGTTGACCTTCAATTGTCAATTGTCAATTGTCAATTGTCAATTGTCAATTTTATGAAGAAGTTCCTTCCCGACTTAATTGCTATTTTAGCTTTTATCATTCTTTCTTTTGCTTATTTTTTTCCGGCTGATATCGAAGGTCGTATTCTGTTTCAGCACGATACGGTGGCTGGAGTGGGAGCCGGTCAAGAAGCTCAGGAATATCTTGAACGTACAGGAGAACGTACCCGCTGGACAAACTCTCTTTTTGGTGGCATGCCTACCTATCAGATGTCTCCGAGTTATGATTCTACCAAACCGCTGAAGTGGATAGAAAACATCTATCATTTGTATCTTCCGCCTTATGTGGTGCTGACTTTCATCATGATGCTCGGGTTTTATATCCTTTTGCGGGCATTCGGGCTATCTGTCTGGTTATCTGCTTTAGGGGGGATTATCTGGGCCTTCTCCTCCTATTTCTTTATTTTGATATCGGCAGGGCATATCTGGAAATTTGTCACATTGGCTTATATTCCGCCTACGATTGCCGGTATTGTACTGGCTTATCGGAAGAAATATCTGTTGGGAGGGATTATTACCGCTTTGTTTATCGCGCTTCAGATTCAGTCGAACCATATTCAGATGAGTTACTACTTCATGTTTGTCATCCTGTTTTTTGTAGGAGCTTACTTTGAAGATGCTTATAAGAAGAAGGAACTGCCACATTTTTTCAAGGCAAGTGCCGTTCTGGCATTGGCTGCGATGATAGGAGTGTGTGCGAACCTCTCCAATCTATACCATACTTATGAGTATAGTAAGGAGACTATGCGCGGGAAGAGTGAACTGAAACAGGAAGGGCCTGCAGCTAATCAGACCAGCAGCGGACTGGACCGTAACTATATAACGAACTGGAGTTATGGAATTGGTGAAACGCTTACTTTGCTGGTTCCGAATGTAAAGGGAGGAGCATCGGTTCCGTTATCCAAGAATGAGACAGCTATGGCAAAAGCGAATCCGATGTATAGTAACATCTATTCGCAGCTGACACAGTATTTTGGCGATCAGCCCATGACTTCCGGACCGGTCTATGTGGGAGCTTTTGTTTTGTTTCTGTTTATATTGGGGTGCTTTATTGTCAAAGGACCGCTGAAATGGGCTTTACTGGGAGCTACCATCTTCTCTATTCTACTTTCGTGGGGAAAGAATTTTATGGGACTTACGGACTTTTTTATCGATTATGTACCGATGTATAACAAGTTCCGTGCCGTATCTTCTATCCTAGTTATAGCTGAATTTACGATACCTTTATTAGCGGTCTTTGCCTTAAAAGAAGTGCTGGCTAAACCGGAAATATTAAAGTTGAAAGAAAATCGGACAGGAGTAATTATCACTTTGGTATTGACAGCCGGTGTTTCACTGATTCTGGCTGTTGCCCCGGGAGTTTTCTTCTCTAGTTATATTCCGGCACAAGAGATGGCAGCTCTGCAGCAAGGACTGCCTGCTGAGTATTTATCTCCAATTATTACGAATCTGGCCGAAATGCGTAAGGCGATGCTGACTTCGGATGCATGGCGCAGTTTCTTTATTATAGTAGTAGGATGCTTCTTATTATTCCTTTATCAGCAGAAAAAGTTGAAGGCTTCTTTTACTATGACAGGTATCGTGCTTCTGTGTCTGATTGATATGTGGACTGTCAATAAGCGCTATTTGAATGATGAACAATTTGTATCAAAGTCAAACCAGACAGGAGCATTCGTTAAAACTCAGACGGATGAGATAATTCTTCAGGATACGGCTTTGAATTATCGGGTGTTGAATTTCGTAGGATTTCCCGGCAATACTTTCAATGAAAATAATACCTCATATTGGCATAAGAGTGTGGGTGGTTATCATGCGGCCAAGTTGCGTCGTTATCAGGAAATGATCGATCATCATATAACTCCGGAAATGAAGGATGCCTATCAGGAAGTTGCCGCCGCAGGCGGTGCGATGGATAGTGTGGACGCTTCTAAATTCCGTGTGCTGAATATGCTGAATACGAAGTACTTTATCTTCCCTGCCGGACAACAAGGGCAGACGGTTCCTGTTGAGAACCCTTATGCGTATGGTAACGCCTGGTTTGTGGATAAGGTGCAGTATGTCAATAATGCAAATGAAGAGATTGATGCGCTGAATGATATTCTTCCAAGGGAGACAGCAGTGGTCGATGCGAAGTTTAAAGATCAGTTGAAGGGTGTGACAGAAGGTTATAAGGATTCCTTGTCTGTCATCCGTCTGACCAGCTATGAACCGAATCGCCTGGTATATGAGACTTCTTCTGCTAAGGATGGGGTGGCTGTTTTCTCTGAGATCTATTATCCGGGCTGGCAGGCCAAGATTGACGGACAGCCGGTGGATATTGCCCGTGCTGACTATATCTTGCGTGTAATGAATGTCCCCGCAGGCAAGCATACGATTGAGATGTGGTTTGACCCGCAGAGCTTGCATATAACGGAAAGCATAGCTTATGCATCACTGGCTTTATTGCTGATCGGGGTGATGATTCTGATTTGGTTCAGCAAGAAGAAGTTAACAACTCCGAAAAAAAAGGAGGCTGAGAACTCTTAAACTTTTTTCTGATCTTGTACTATATTGTACTCTATATACCTTAAGCGGCTCTCTTCATCCCGAAGAGAGCCGCTTATGCATTCACTAAAAAATTATGAAAAACAAACGCTGTTTTGCTGTTAATTGATTTTATATTCCAAAGTTAAGTGGTTCTTTAAACAGAAGAAAAGGAAATCGACAAAGGACGAAGATTTGTCTATTAATATAGTGACATTATAATAATTAAGGCGGAAATCAGGACTGAAAAAGGAAAATATGAACATAAACAGTCGATATATGGATAGTCCCATTTTGTCGCAACCCATTAAATTTGTGCCTGAATATAGAGCGATTATTATGAAAAGACTATTGTTCATTTTTACCTTTTTTTGCCTCCCTGCCATTCATGGAGGCGCACAGAATATTCTGACTCTGGAGAACTGCCTTCGTATAGGGATTGAGAACAATCTCTCTTTACAGGGAAAACGAAAAGCGATGCAGAAAAGTAAGTATGGCATTTCGGAGAATCGGGTGAAGTTGTTGCCGCAAATCAATGGCTTTGCCAACTTTAATGATAATATCGATCCGCCTGTCTCAGTAACAGACGGCTCTTCCTATGGAGTACCTTATAATATCACCCGAACGCTGCAATATGGTGCCAATGTCGGGGTAGAATTGCAGATGCCGCTTTATAATCAGACTCTCTATACTTCGATTTCCATAGCAGAGATTGTGGATGAGATGAGCCGGCTTTCGTATGAAAAGGCACGGGAAGATCTGATCTTGCAGATCAGTAAAATGTACTATCTGGGACAGGTCACTGCGGAACAGATTGCATTGATAAAAGCCAATATCACCCGATTGGAAGAACTGAGAAATATCACACAGGCTTTCTTTGATAATGGAATGGCGATGGAAGTTGATCTGAAGCGGGTGAATATTAATCTGGAAAATCTGAAAGTGCAGTATGACAATGCACAGGCGATGATGACACAACAACTTAATATGTTGAAGTATATCATGGATTATCCGGCGGAAAAAGAAATCGGTTTATTGCCGGTAAACACGGACAGTATCGCTACGGTTGCTTTGACCGGGTTGTCGGAAAACCTCTATGAGCTTCAGTTGCTTCAATCGCAGGTGCAGCTGGCAGAGCGGCAGAAACGATTGATCAGTAATGGCTATATTCCTTCTCTCAATCTGACGGGCAACTGGAGGTTTGCCGCTTATACTGATGAGGCTTATCATTGGTTTCATTCCGGTCCGTCCAATCATTGGTTCCGTTCTTATGGGGTGGGACTGACTTTGCGTATTCCTATTTTTGATGGTTTGGATAAGAAGTATAAGATCCGGAAAGCAATGATCGATATCGAAACCATGAAACTTTCACGGTTGGATACACGGAAGAATCTGCAAACACAGTATTTGAATGCTGTAAATGACTTGATGAATAACCAGCGGAACTTTAAAAAACAGAAAGACAATTATCTGCTTGCCGAAGAAGTGTATACGGTTACTACCGACCGCTACCGGGAAGGAATCACTTCAATGACTGAAGTTCTGCAGGATGAAATGCGGATGAGCGAGGCACAGAACAACTACATTAGTGCACATTATAATTATCGGGTGACCAACCTGATGTTACTGAAACTAACCGGACAGATCTCATCCCTGTTCAAATAACAGATAACTAATTGAATCATTCATATGGAAACAATGGAAAATAATACAGTCTCCAGTACGCATCAGGAGAAAGCTAAGAAAATGAGAAAATTACGCCGCTGGCAGATTATAGTAAGTCTGTTTGGAGTTGCTGTGATTGTTTGGGGAGTAATTGAAATTGTTTTTCTCTTTCTGGGCTATAAGCAGACGGAAACCAGCAATGATGCGCAGATAGAGCAATATGTGTCGCCTGTCAATCTGCGTGCATCGGGCTATATTAATAAGATTTATTTTACGGAACATCAGCAGGTACGCAAAGGTGATACCTTGCTGGTGCTGGACGACCGCGAATATAAAATCCGGGTGATGGAAGCTGAGGCTGCATTGAAGGATGCGCAGGCAGGCGCCACTGTGATAAATGCTACCTTGCAGACTACGCAAACAACTGCATCTGTGTATGATGCGTCTATAGCTGAAATAGAAATCCGGCTGGCAAAATTGGAGAAAGACCGTTAGCGGTATGAAAATCTGGTCAAACGAAATGCGGCGACACCTATCCAGTTGGAACAGATTACAACGGAGTATGAAGCTACCTTTAAGAAGCTGGAAGCAACCAGGCGCCAGCGGGAGGCGGCTCTTTCGGGAGTGAATGAAGTATCTCACCGTCGTGAGAATACGGAAGCTGCCATTCAGCGTGCTACGGCTGCGCTTGAAATGGCACGGCTGAATCTATCGTATACAGTTGTACTGGCTCCTTGCGATGGCAAGTTAGGCAGACGTTCTCTGGAAGAAGGGCAGTTTATTACAGCAGGGCAATGCATTACATATATTCTGCCCGATACACAAAAATGGATTATTGCTAATTATAAAGAAACGCAGATAGAGAATCTCCGCATCGGGCAGGAGGTGGCTATCACGGTAGATGCCATCAGCAAGAAAGAATTTGCAGGCAAAGTAACTGCTATTTCCGGGGCGACGGGTTCTAAATATTCATTGGTGCCGACTGACAATTCTGCCGGAAACTTTGTGAAAATACAGCAGCGTATCCCTGTCCGTATTGATTTTACGGATTTATCGAAGGAAGACAATGATAAGCTGGCGGCGGGTATGATGGTAGTAGTAAAAGCTAAACTCTGATAACCATGCCTTCGTGTCCTAGAAATTATCCTTTTTACAATTGGGTGCCCAAACCGATAGGTATTATTATCCTGCTGTTCTTTTTCCTGCCGATTCTTTCGGTGGGCGGGGTATACTCTGTGAACAGTACCGAGATGATGAGCGGCTTGGGTATTATTTCCGAGCATATTCAGTTTGCCAATTTTGTGACTTCCATCGGTATGGCGGCATTTGCTCCCTTCTTGTATGAACTGGTTTGTATACGACGGGAGAAACTGATGTGTATCGCAGGTTTTGCACTGATGTATGTATTCAGCTATGTATGTGCCAAAACCGACAGTATCTTTTTGCTGGCACTCTGCAGCCTGCTGACAGGGTTCCTGCGTATGGTACTGATGATGGTCAATCTGTTTACGCTGATCAAATATGCTTTTGGCATGGAGGCAACGCGTAATATTACTCCCGGCATGGAACCGAAAGACGCGGCGGGATGGAATAAGCTGGATATCGAAAAATGTGTCAGCCAGCCGGTAGTTTATCTGTTTTTTATGATCCTGGGGCAAATGGGTACGGCGCTAACGGCTTGGCTGGCTTTCGAATACGAATGGAAATATGTATACTATTTTATGATGGGTATTCTGCTGCTTTCCATTCTGATACTGTTCATTACGATGCCTAATCATGGTTTTGCCGGACGTTTCCCTATCAACTTCTGCAAATTCGGCAATGTGACCGCATTTTGCATATCATTGACGTGCATCACTTATGTGCTGGTTTATGGCAAGGTGCTGGATTGGTATGATGATCCATCTATTTGCTGGGCAACGGCGATCAGTATCCTTTTTGCCGGGATTTTTCTTTATATGGATGTTACCCGGCGGTCTTCCTACTTTATTTTGGGGGCGTTGAGGCTGCGTACCATTCGTATGGGGGCTTTGCTTTATTTATTGCTGATGATCATCAATTCCAGCGCGATGTTTGTCAATGTGTATGCAGGAGTCGGGATGCACCTGGATAATTTGCAGAATGCATCGCTGGCAAACTGGTGTATGGTCGGTTATTTTATCGGTGCCTTGATTTCCATTGTATTGGGGGCTAAAGGGGTGCATCTGAAATATCTTTTTGCTCTTGGCTTTTTCTTTCTGGCATTGTCGGCAGGATTCATGTATTTCGAAGTGCAGACAGCCGGACTTTACGAACGAATGAAGTATCCCGTAATTATTCGTACCATCGGAATGATGATTTTATATGCATTGACGGCAGCATATGCCAATCAGCGGATGCCTTTCAAATATCTTTCGACCTGGATTTGCATCATGCTTACCGTCCGTATGGTACTGGGACCGGGGATCGGAGGGGCTATTTATTCAAATGTACTGCAGGAACGCCAGCAACATTATATTACCCGTTATGCACAAAATGTTGATCTGGTAAACCCCGAAGCTTCTGCTTCGTATACCAATACCGTGCAGGGAATGCAATATCAGGGAAAGAGTGAAACGGAAGCGCATAACATGGCTGCCATGTCCGTCAAGGGGCGGATACAGGTGCAGGCTACGCTCTCTGCTGTGAAAGAAATGGCAGGGTGGACTATTTATGCAGGCGTTATTTGTATGATTTTTGTGCTCGTAGTGCCTTATCCCAAACGAAAATTGCTAACTTAGTATCGTTTTTCAATAGTAATTTATCAGTGAGTCAGTGTTATGGATACTCAGCAGGAACGTTTATTACAGCTTGACCGTGATCTGAAAAGCGGAAAGAATATATGTAGTTCGGGAGGTGTGCTCAGTTGTTTTCCATCTTCTTTGAAAGAACCTTTTCTGATGCAGGGGCTTGGTTTGGTTGTCTGCCGGCAAGGTAGTTTCCAGTTTTCTCTTGATAATAAGTGCGCTTCTGCCAAGGCGGGTGAGACCTTATTTATTCATGAGGAATCTTGGGTTCAAGTGCTTCAGGAGACCGAAGATGTGGAAATTCTTATTCTTGCCTATCAGATAGAACCGATACGTGACATTATCGGCAACTCCGTGGTTTCCATGTATATGTATTCGAAACTTACTCCGGAACTCTCTTGTGTATGGAATACCGGCGAGGAAGATGAGATTATGAAGTATATGTCTTTGATAGACAGTGTGCTGGAAATGGAGGAGAGTGCGTTTAGCCTTTATGAGCAGAAACTTCTTCTGCTGGCACTGACCTATCGTATTTGTTCGGTCATAACCGTAAATTGATTAGTGCCGGACAAGAAACGGGCGGGCGGAAAAATGAGATATTTGTCCGTCTCATCCAGTTGATAGAGCAATATTATATGCAGGAAAGGAGTGTGGAATTCTATGCGGATAAACTCTGTCTGTCTCCGAAATACCTTTCGGCTCTTTCCAAAAGCATCTGTGGGTATACGGTGCAGGAACTTGTATTCAAGGCGATTATCCGTAAGTGTATCTCTTTGTTGAAGAATACGCAAAAAAATATTCAGGAGATTTCCAATGAGTTCGGCTTCCCCAATGCTTCTTATTTTGGCACATTCTTCAAGAAGCAAATGGGGATGTCGCCGCAGCAATATCGAAGGAATCTTTAATCGAAATTACTCTTTTTCTCCGTAAGCCAGATCGCCTGCGTCGCCCAGCCCCGGTACAATATAGGAATGTTCATTGATTTCAGGATCGATGGCAGCACACCAGATGGTTGTTTTGTCTTCGGGAAATACGTTCTTGATATGATCGATTGCATGTTGACTGGCAATGATCGAAGCTACGTGAATTTCGGCGGGATGGCCTTTGGTAAGCATGGCCTGATAACTCAGTTCCATACTGCCGCCTGTAGCCAGCATCGGATCGGTGATAATCAGCGTTTTGTCGTCAATACGCGGAGATGCGATATATTCTATATGTATATCAAATTTCAGGGTATCTTTATATTTTCGATAGGCGGACACAAATGCATTTTCTGCTCCGTCGAAATAGCTTAGGAAGCCTTGGTGAAAAGGAAGGCCGGCGCGGAGAATGGTGCTGATGACAAGCTGGTTGTCCGGTGTGCTGACGGGAGCAATGCCCAGTGGTGTCCGGATGTTTTTTACTGAGTATCGGAACTCTTTGCTCATTTCGTAAGCCATGATTTCTCCGATCCGTTCAATGTTACGGCGGAAACGCAGGCGGTCATTCTGAACTTCTACATTTCTGATTTCGGATATGTACTGGTTTAGAATCGAATTTGTTTGGCTAAAATCAATTACTTTCATATTATAGTTTAATCATAATTTAATCTCATTTTCATCGTATTGAGAACGTTCTGGCTTGCAAAGTAAACGATAATCTTTCAAATTGCAATATTCAGTTTGCAGATATTGTTAGGAATTTATAAAAGAGATTCAATTAGGGAAAAATTTCTCTAATCCCTTCTTCCTTTTCAAAGAAAGTATTACTTTTGTACCCGGATTTACAAGGAGGCACCCAAAGCTCCTCATGTTCAGGTGAAAAGAGATAATAAAACGAAATACCAATTTTAATTAATTCAAAAAAAATGGCAAATTTAGATTTAAGCAAGTACGGTATCACAGGTGTGACCGAGATTGTGCACAATCCGTCTTATGACGTTTTGTTCGCTGAAGAAACAAAACCAGGTTTGGAAGGTTTTGAAAAAGGCCAGGTAACTAACATGGGCGCTGTAAACGTAATGACTGGCGTTTATACAGGACGTTCTCCTAAAGATAAATTCTTCGTAAAAGACGAAACCAGCGAAAATACAGTATGGTGGACTTCTGAAGAATACAAAAACGACAACAAACCAGTTGACGCTAAATGTTGGGCAGCTGTGAAAGATTTGGCAACTAAAGAACTTTCTAACAAAAGACTGTTCGTAGTTGACGCTTTCTGTGGTGCTAACGAAAACTCTCGCTTGAAACTGCGCTTCATCATGGAAGTAGCATGGCAAGCTCACTTCGTAACAAACATGTTCATCCGTCCGACAGCTGAAGAACTAGCTAACTTCGGTGAACCTGATTTCGTTATCATGAACGCTTCTAAAGCTAAAGTTGAAAACTACAAAGAACTGGGCTTGAACTCAGAAACTGCAGTTGTATTCAACTTGACTGAAAAGATCCAGGTTATCCTGAATACTTGGTACGGTGGTGAAATGAAGAAAGGTATGTTCTCTTACATGAACTACTTATTGCCTTTGAACGGTATGGCTTCTATGCACTGCTCTGCTAACACAGATAAAGAAGGTAAGAGCTCAGCTATCTTCTTTGGTCTGTCAGGTACAGGTAAGACTACTTTGTCTACTGACCCAAAACGTCTGTTGATCGGTGATGACGAGCACGGATGGGATGACGAAGGTGTATTCAACTTCGAAGGTGGTTGCTACGCTAAAGTTATCAACTTGGATAAAGAAAGCGAACCGGACATCTGGAATGCTATCAAACGTGATGCTTTGTTGGAAAACTGTACAGTTAACGCTGAAGGCGAAATCAACTTCGCTGACAAGTCAGTAACTGAAAACACTCGTGTTTCTTATCCTATCTATCACATCGAAAACATCGTTAAACCGGTGTCTAAAGGTCCTCACGCTAAGCAAGTTATTTTCTTGTCAGCTGACGCATTCGGTGTATTGCCTCCGGTATCTATCCTGAACGCAGAACAAACTAAATATTACTTCTTGTCTGGTTTTACAGCTAAATTGGCTGGTACAGAACGTGGTATCACTGAACCGACTCCGACATTCTCGGCTTGTTTCGGTGCTGCTTTCTTGTCACTGCACCCAACTAAATACGGTGAAGAACTGGTGAAGAAGATGGAAAAAACTGGTGCTAAGGCATACTTGGTTAACACTGGTTGGAATGGTACCGGCAAACGTATCTCTATCAAAGATACTCGTGGTATCATCGACGCTATCCTTGACGGTTCTATCGACAAAGCTCCTACTAAGGTTATGCCTTACTTCGACTTTGTTGTTCCTACAGAACTTCCGGGTGTTGATCCGAAGATCCTTGACCCACGCGACACTTACGAATGTGCTTGCCAATGGGAAGAAAAAGCTAAAGATTTGGCTGGACGTTTCATCAAGAACTTCGCTAAATTTACTGGTAACGAAGCTGGTAAGGCTTTAGTTGCTGCTGGTCCGAAACTCTAAGCCTCTTAGGCAATAGATATGTAATGCAAAATGTGGGCGGTTCCTTTCGGGACCGCCTTTTTTTGTTTATATGAAGGTGATTTTGTATCTTTGTTAATCTGAATTATGTTCGATAAAACGCAGATAAATACATGATTATTACTTATTTAAAACTCTTTTGTACATTCGCGAAAATTGGTATGTTTACCATTGGCGGGGGATATGCTATGATTCCTTTGATAGAACGGGAAATAGTAAAGAAAAACTGGATGAGCAAGGACGAATTTATGGAAATGTTTGCCTTGACTCAATCGTTGCCCGGAGTTTTTGCGGTAAATATATCCATTTTCGTGGGATATAAACTTCATAAGGTTAGCGGAAGTCTGGTTTGTGCGTTGGCGACTATTCTCCCTTCATTTGTCATTATGATGTTGATTGCCATGTTCTTTGCTCGTTTTCAGGACAATGAGGTGATGATTCGTATCTTTAACGGGATACGTCCGGCTGTAGTGGCGCTGATTTTGTTTCCTTGTATATCTGCGGTCAGAGCTTTGCATTTGAAGTATGTGCAACTGATAGCTCCTGTGATTGCCACAGTGCTGATCTGGCAATTCGGGCTTTCTCCTATTTATGTGGTATTGGCGGGGATTTCCGGTGGATTAGTGTATACTCTGTGGTTGAAAAATAAGATTAAAGATATAAAGGCATGATATATTTACAGTTACTTTGGGTGTATCTGAAGATAGGTACGTTTGGTTTCGGAGGTGGTTATGCGATGCTTTCGTTGATTCAGCATGAAATTGTAGATCTCCATCAATGGCTGACTCCCCAACAATTTACGGATGTGGTGGCAATTTCGCAGATGACTCCGGGCCCGATTGGAATTAATAGTGCTACTTATGTGGGCTATGCAGTGACGCACAGTGTATGGGGAGCGGTACTCGCTACTGTGGCGGTGTGTCTGCCCTCTTTTATTCTCGTATTGCTCATTTCCTATTTCTTTGCGAAATGCAAGGATAATAAATATATAAAAGCAGCGATGTCCGGCTTGCTTCCCATGTCAGTGGCATTGATTGCCTCGGCTGCCTTGTTGATGATGAACAGGGAGAATTTTATTGATTATAAAAGTATAGGAATCTTTGCTGGGGCATTCCTTATCACCTGGAAATGGGATTTGCATCCTATTCTGCTGATTTGTCTGGCAGGTCTGGTGGGGGTGATCTTGTATTAAAAAAACTTTTTATAAAGCTAGGGTCGGCTACTGGATCGTAAAGAAGTTGCTGAATATGCATGAACTGGAAATAGAAAAAGCCCGCTAGATAAAATCCGGCGGGCTTTCTGCATTATCTCGGGTTATTGCTTACGATTTGTTCGCGCGTTTACGCTCGATTTCGTCCAGAATGACTTTGCGCATACGCATTGCTTTCGGAGTTACCTCTACGTATTCATCTTCTTTGATATATTCCAATGCCTCTTCGAGTGAGAACTGAACAGGCGGAATCAGACGAACTTTGTCATCAGATCCGGAAGCACGCATGTTGGTAAGCTTTTTGGATTTTGTAACGTTGATAACCAGGTCGTTGTCATGGGAGTGTTCCCCTACTACCTGGCCTGCATATACTTCGTCCTGCGGGAAGATGAAGAACTTACCGCGATCCTGCAATTTATCGATGGCATAGGCAAAAGCAGTTCCGCTTTCCATTGCGATCATGGAGCCATTGGTACGGCGTTCGATTTCTCCCTTGTGCGGCTGATATTCTTTAAAACGGTGTGCCATGATAGCTTCACCGGCAGAAGCGGTCAGTACGTTGGTACGAAGACCGATGATACCACGTGAAGGCATGTCGAATTCAAGGTTGATACGTTCGCCTGTATTTTCCATCTTCACCATTTCACCTTTGCGGCGGGTAACCATATCGATGATCTTGCTTGAATATTCTTCCGGTACGTTGATTGTCAGTTCTTCGATCGGTTCGCACTTGACGCCGTCGATTTCTTTAAAGATAACCTGTGGTTGACCTACTTGCAGTTCGTATCCTTCACGACGCATAGTCTCGATCAATACAGAAAGGTGAAGTACGCCACGGCCGGAAACAATCCATTTGCCGTCTTCCTCACTCTTTCTTACACGGAGTGCCAGATTCTTATCAAGTTCTTTCATCAGGCGGTCGTGGATGTGGCGTGAAGTCACGAACTTACCGTCTTTTCCGAAGAACGGAGAGTCATTGATGGCAAATAGCATGCTCATCGTCGGCTCGTCGATAGCGATTGGCGGTAATGCTTCCGGATTTTCGAAATCGCAGACTGTATCTCCGATCTCAAATCCCTCGATACCTACCAATGCACAGATATCTCCTGATGAAACTTCGTTTGTCTTTACACGTCCCAAACCTTCAAATACATGAAGCTCTTTAATTTTAGATTTGAACATATCGCCATTACGTTTTACCAGCGTGATGTTCATTCCTTCTTTCAAGGTACCGCGATGTACGCGACCTACGGCAATACGACCGGTATAAGAAGAATAATCCAGAGAAGTAATCAGCATCTGCGGAGTACCTTCCAATTGTTCGGGAGCAGGAATATTTTCAATAATACAATCCAGCAGCGGGGTAATGGTATCTGTCGGCTTTTGCCAGTCTGTGCTCATCCAGTTATTTTTGGCGGAACCGTAAATAACGGGGAAGTCCAGTTGGTCTTCTGTTGCGTTGAGGCTGAACATCAGGTCGAAAACCATTTCGTAAACTTCTTCAGGGCGGCAGTTAGGCTTATCTACCTTATTTACTACCACGATTGGTTTCAAACCGATTTCCAGTGCCTTCTGAAGTACGAAACGTGTTTGGGGCATCGGACCTTCGAAAGCGTCGACTAACAGAATGCAGCCATCTGCCATATTCAATACGCGTTCTACTTCACCACCGAAGTCGCTGTGTCCCGGAGTATCAATGATGTTAATTTTAGTACCGTTGTAATTGATGGATACATTTTTAGAAAGGATCGTTATACCACGTTCACGTTCCAGGTCGTTGTTATCCAGGATAAGTTCACCACTATTTTGATTGCTGCGGAATAGATTTCCGGCCAGCAACATCTTGTCAACCAGCGTTGTTTTCCCATGGTCAACATGGGCAATGATTGCAATGTTTCGAATATTTTGCATATAATACCTATTATTTGGCTGCAAAGGTACGAAAATAGGATTAGAAATAAATGCAATAGCCCCATTTTTTTCTTGTAAAACGTTGTGAGATATAAAGATAATGTCTATCTTTGCACGCTCAAAAGAATAATTTACTATATCAAAATTCTAAAAATTATGTATTTAGACGCAGCTGAAAAGCAAGAAATCTTTGGAAAGTACGGGAAGTCTAACTCTGATACTGGCTCAACTGAAGCGCAGATAGCTTTGTTTTCCTACCGTATTTCTCACCTGACTGAGCACATGAAGCTCAACAGAAAAGATTATAGTACAGAGAGAGCTTTAACAATGTTGGTAGCTAAACGTCGCCGTTTGCTGAATTACCTGAAGGACAAAGATATCACAAGATATCGTTCTATTGTTAAAGAACTTGGTTTGCGTAAGTAATCTACTTGCCGCGAAAAGATTAAAAACCGTTTCTCACATTGAGAAACGGTTTTTTTATTGGCTTTCAATGAAGGGTGGATTAGTATTTTATGCTGTGCACATTGATTGCAGTCGGCTGTCCGTTGTATAGTGCTTCACAACTAATTGTCAGGAATGTAGACGAGTTCGCATTATTACAGCGAATGATGGCTTCTCCATTTTTGTCGGTGGTAACTTTAGGATTCCAATAGATTGTACGGCGGTGGTCATTGCCTTGTCCTTTACTGATATCCGGATAATAGGGTGAATAAAATTCAATAGGTTGGGAGTAACCTTGGATTTGTGTGTTTCGGATACCACGTGATTGGTACTTCTTTTCCGGGTCCCAATTGTCGATGGTGGTGATATAGCAAATTGCAAATTGATTTCCCGGTTGATTATAGGGAGTTGTGTTGTTCAGATAACTTTTGAGAGCTTTTTCTTCAAAGGGAGAGAGTCTGGAAGTTTCCATGTGATTTTTTAGACTTTCGTCGCTCAGGTGATAAGCGCTGTCGTCATCAATTCCGGCACTTGCTGTCGTGCCGTCGCAAATCATAACAGATTTTATCGCATCAATATTTTTATCTATAAAAAGCTCCCGATCAAATGTTGAGTAAAGAACTCCATTTATGACGCATAATATATAATGATTCTTGTATTTCATGGTTATAAATGGTGGATCTCCCTTCCACTTAGACTTCACTTGAATATTGGGATTTAATGTGGTCATTAGCCAAGGGAAATAGTCTATGAATTTTCCTTCATCGCGCATTCGATCCAGTTCCTTAGGGATATCATAATAAGCTCTTACAGATTGCTCGAAAGCTAGAATTTTTTTGTATTTCGTACGTTTGGCTTTAATCGTTACCTGATCCAACAAATGAGTGTCGTGTCCCATAATTGAATCTAGATAAAGAGAGTCGGAGAGACTGCTCCACCAACTGAGTCCGCTAATATCTTCCCATTTAGGATGTAGCTCTTCGTAAGCGTATTTGCGTAGTTCGGGTGTAAAGTTACGGAAAAGTGATATGTTTGTTTTCCGGTTCAGCTTTTTTCCTTTACGGCGAGTTTGAATAGCCGCACTCATGGAACCATTGAAGGCATCCATTGGAATGTGGAAGAACCCCAAAGAGTCTGTGACCGTAGTACCTGCTGCTGATATCGTATCTCTCCGGGCAATGACGCTTACAGAGATATCTTTTTGCTCTTTGTTTCTCAGAAAAGATGTTACCTGCCCATGCAGAGTCAGTCTCGTTTCCGGCAGATAGATTGGTATTTCTGGAGTGGCACTGATGGCTTGGCTTATATCATATTTTCTCCATCCGTGAATCATCAACAGATTATCTAATGCCACTCTTCGTCTGGGAGAATTGTTTGCGAAATAATATCCAGGTTGATGAATGTATCCTTTCAGATCTGATGTAAGTAAAAGGTCTGTGTAAATTGTCTGATCGAACCGTTGGAAGTCTGATTTTAAAGCATCCCGGACCGCTACGGAGAAATGTCCTTGTATTGGTTGACCTGTATGGTTTTTCATTGAGATATGATACTCAATTGGTTCAAAAGGATAGTATAATGCATTGGTGGATGTGGCTGTTAACTGTAAAGATGGAGAAGGCATCACATAGCAAAAACGCTCGCATAACGTTGCCCCATTGCTATTCATTAAAGAGAGTTGTATGACTCCTCCCGGCAATCCCTGAGTGGATAACGGGAGATGATATACTGTTTGATCTTTAAAATCAATGGTCTGATACATGAGCGGACGTCCTTGATGTGATATGAATAAAGCCAGTGTATCTTTGAGACTTGTCGAATTTCTGAGAACTTTGATGACTAATGCTTTTTCTTTAGACGTCACATTTAGCACATATCCTTGGGGTAAAGCCTTCGGTAGCTGAAATGAGTATTTTTTATCTTGATAGGTCACTACAGCTTTGGCTTGTTTGTCTGTAGGGGTGTATGTAAAGCATCCCATACCGTCGTGGAGAGTTGTAAATTGTGCAAGTTCTACATCATCCGGCCCATAAACAGTTCCTGAAATGCCTACTGTACCTTCTTCTTTACTTGTCGCTTCGAATGCAACGACTGAAGGTACTCCCTCTACTAATTGTCCACCTTCCGGGAAGAATCGAATCATGAAATCTTTTTCTTTTGAACGCGGACGTTGCTTCATAGATTCGTCCATTCGGTAGGTGATGATGCTCCGGTTTTCGTCTACTTCGCTCCTCCGTTTTCTATATACAGGGATCGTACGCGAGAAATATTGCTTTTCACTGAATGCCAACATCCACTTCGTATAAGCCCTGATCTCGTAAAAGCCCGAGAATAAGGCTTTTGTCAGTATGAATTGTCCTTCTCCTTCTCCATCCCGCAACTGTATGATTTGCCGTTCACTAGTATTTCCCAGTTGGTCTAATAGTTCTACATAAAGGGGGGTACTGATTGGGCTAGGCTGGTTTTGCTCGGCCGTTACTACGTATGCCTTATACCATATCGTGTCTCCGATGTAGTAACTGGTGTTGTCCAAGTGCAGATAGGCTTTCTCGCGTGGATATGCATCGGCGTAGGCTTGAGAACGGGCAAAGTAAGTTGCGAATATAGAATCCGCAGCTTGCTGGCTATGGATTTGCACGGCTATACTTGATAGGAGGCAGAAAGTGATGATTATGGAGCGTATTCTCATTACATTTTGAATGATCAGTAACTTGAAGGTTGGGGAATGTCAAGTGTTAGCATAACTATACTTGTTGGATTCTCTCTTTACTACTTGTGAATTGATTGTGTGTGTTCATAAGCTATATATTTAGAGGTTTAACAATAACTACTTATGATTTTACAAGAAAAGAAAAAATAATGATAATATGAAAATTCCGAGTTTAATTAGTGTTAATCTCCAGACTATATAATCACTTTATTCATTTTATAGGAGAGTAGGTGAAAAGAGATATATTACTGGAGATATTTTAGGATTATAATTGTGTTCATCTAAAGATTTTGCTATTTTTGCAACCAAATTATTCTAATTTATCACCTTTGCTAACTAAAAAACTTTCAATATGGATACGAGTAAGATTGTTGGAGAGAAAATTAAAGCGCTCCGGGAAGATAAATCAATAAGTATAGAGGAATTGGCACAGCGTTCGGGTTTGGCTATCGAGCAGATCGAACGAATTGAAAATAACATCGATATACCGTCTCTTGCACCGCTGATTAAAATAGCGCGTGTGCTGGGTGTGCGTCTGGGAACTTTCCTGGATGATCAGGATGAAATCGGGCCTGTGGTATGCCGTAAAAAAGAGGCTAAAGATGCCATCAGCTTTTCCAATAATGCGATTCATTCACGCAAGCACATGGAATACCATTCATTGTCTAAATCGAAAGCGGATCGTCACATGGAGCCGTTTATCATTGACGTGATGCCGACAGAGGACAGCGACTTTGTGCTTTCTTCGCATGAAGGAGAAGAGTTTATCATGGTTATGGAAGGGGTTATGGAAATCAGCTATGGTAAGAATACCTATTTGCTGGAAGAAGGTGATAGCATTTACTATGATTCTATCGTTCCACATCATGTACATGCTTACGAAGGGCAGGCTGCTAAAATATTGGCTGTAGTCTACACTCCGATTTAATAAAATCTGATACCAAATATTAAGAATAATCGCATGCAATTATTTGAACGTACTCTTGGGCAATGGCTGGAACATTGGGCTGGAGAGACTCCCGATAAGGAATATATCGTTTATTCCGACCGTAATCTTCGTTTTACATGGAGCCAGCTAAACCAGCGCGTGGATGATATGGCGAAAGGACTGATCGCTGTTGGTGTGGAACGTGGTACTCATGTCGGTATTTGGGCGGCGAACGTGCCCGATTGGCTGACGTTGCTGTATGCTTGTGCCAAGATTGGTGCGGTATACGTCACGGTGAATACGAATTATAAGCAGGCCGAGCTTGAGTATCTTTGCCAGAATTCCGATATGCATACACTTTGTATCGTCAATGGCGAAAAGGACAGCGACTTTGTGCAAATGACGTATACGATGCTTCCTGAACTGAAAACCTGCGAACGCGGTCATTTGAAGAGTGAACGCTTTCCGTATATGAAGAATGTGATATACGTCGGTCAGGAGAAACATCGGGGAATGTATAATACTGCGGAAATCTTGCTGCTGGGGAATAATGTGGAAGATGACCGCCTGACTGAACTTAAAAGTAAAGTAGACTGTCATGATGTAGTGAATATGCAATATACATCAGGAACTACCGGTTTCCCGAAAGGAGTGATGCTGACTCATTATAATATTGCCAACAACGGTTTTCTGACCGGCGAACACATGAAGTTTACGGCGGATGACAAACTCTGTTGTTGTGTGCCGCTATTCCATTGTTTTGGAGTGGTGTTGGCTACGATGAACTGTCTGACTCATGGGTGTACACAGGTGATGGTAGAGCGATTTGATCCGTTGGTTGTGTTGGCTTCCATTCATAAGGAACGCTGTACCGCTCTTTATGGGGTGCCTACGATGTTTATTGCCGAGCTGCACCATCCGATGTTCGACTTGTTTGATATGTCTTGTCTGCGTACCGGTATAATGGCAGGTTCGTTGTGTCCGGTTGAACTGATGAAACAGGTAGAAGAGAAGATGTACATGAAGGTTACCAGCGTATATGGACTGACTGAAGCCGCTCCCGGTATGACCGCTACCCGCATCGATGATTCGTTTGATGTACGTTGTAATACGGTAGGGCGCGACTTCGAATTTACGGAAGTCAGAGTGATTGATCCTGAAACCGGCGAAGAATGTCCGGTAGGCGTACAAGGCGAAATGTGCAATCGTGGATATAATACGATGAAAGGGTATTATAAGAATCCGGAAGCTACGGCTGAAGTGATTGATAAAGATAACTTCCTGCATTCGGGCGACTTAGGTATTAAAGATGAGGACGGAAATTACCGGATCACAGGGCGTATCAAGGATATGATTATTCGTGGTGGTGAAAATATCTATCCGCGTGAAATCGAAGAATTCCTTTATAAGCTTGATGGGGTAAAGGATGTTCAGGTAGCAGGAATTCCCTCTAAGAAATATGGTGAAGCAGTTGGTGCTTTTATCATCTTGCAGGAAGGAGTTGAAATGCATGAGTCGGACGTTCGTGACTTCTGTAAGAATAAGATTTCCCGTTATAAGATACCGAAATATGTCTTTTTTGTGAAGGAGTTCCCGATGACAGGCAGCGGTAAAATTCAGAAATTCAGATTGAAAGATCTTGGATTGCAGCTTTGTAAGGAGCAAGGAATAGAAATTATTTAAATAAAGAATTAAAAAAGAAGAATGAAGAATTAGCTGCGCTGTATGCTGCATAGCAATTCTTCATTCTTCTTTTTTTAGTTCTTCGTTCTTAAATGAAATCGTCTCCCAGTTGCATCTGGGCATCGTTCACGTATTTGCGGATAGAATGTTCTTCGTCTTTACGGCAGATTAGCAGGACATTGTCCGATTCGGCTATCAGATAGCCTTCCAAGCCATCGATCACGGCGAGCTTCCCTTTGGGGAGTACGATCATATTATCTTTTCCATTATAGATCAAAGAATGACTTTTTAAAGTCACATTGCCTTCCCTGTCTCTTTCTGATAAGTCGTAGAGTGATCCCCATGTGCCCAGATCAGACCAGCCAAAATCGCCTAAAGATACATATACGTTGTCCGCTTTTTCCATGATGCCAAAGTCGATGGATACATTGGGACATGCGGGAAAGTTTTCTTCAATAAATGCTGTTTCTTTATCTGTAGCATAGATATTTTTTCCCGGTGCCAGTTTGGATGCTAATTCGGGAAGCAGGATTTCTGCGGCTTTAATGATGGTATTGACGTTCCACATGAATAATCCGGAGTTCCAGTAGAATTCACCGCTTTCTACGAATACTTTGGCTAATTCCAGTTCCGGTTTTTCGGTGAATGTTTTTACTTTGTAGAAGCCATCACCGGTTGGTTCGTCAATTTGTATATAGCCATATCCGGTCTCAGGACGGTTGGGCTTGATGCCTAGTGTCAGTAACTTCTCGGAGTGAGAAACGAATTCCAGTCCTTTAATGATTGCGGCACGGAATTCTTCTTCTTTCAAAATCAGATGATCTGAGGGAGCAACGACGATATTCGCATTCGGGTTTAAAGCGCGGATGTGATAGGCAGCCCATGCGATGCATGGAGCGGTATTTCTTCTTGCAGGTTCCAATAAAATCTGTTTCTCATCCAATTCGGGAAGTTGTTCCTTCACCAGATCGGCGTACATTGCATTGGTGACAATAAGAATATTTTCGGTTGGGATTACCTTTTGAAAGCGGTCGAAGGTCTGTTGCAGGAGTGAACGACCGGTTCCGAAGAAGTCAAGAAATTGTTTGGGCAATGTTTTGCGGCTAAACGGCCAGAAGCGGCTACCGATACCACCACCCATAATCACGCAATAATTATCCATGTTTGTCATGATAGTGACTCTATTTTTAAATGTTTTTGCTAATGTACGGTTTATTCTCTAAATACAGAAGCCTTTGGGACATGTTTTATTATTTTTTGCTCCTTTTTTTTCTCAAACTATTGTGGAATCAAAATATTGTCGTATCTTTGCACCGCAATTGAGAAATCAAGCATGCCCAGATGGCGGAATCGGTAGACGCGCTGGTCTCAAACACCAGTGGATTCACTTCCATCCCGGTTCGACCCCGGGTCTGGGTACCACAAAGAAAGTCAAGTATTGAATAATCAATTACTTGGCTTTCTTTGTTATAAAGTGATTGTTCCTAAATTATTCCACCACCCCTTAAACAAAAACTTTTCTTTAAATAAATATGTCGTTTGCTTTTGTCGGAGTATAAAATCGGAGTATTTTTGGGAAGAAGATCGAATTAAAGATAGCCTATTATGGAAAAGAGTATTTGGCAGGAGATAGAAAAACTGTATCAAGAATTTCAGAAACTCGGTATCGGTCAGTCGGTAGACTATGAAAAGTACTACCTTTATTCTCTTATTACTCATTCTACAGCTATTGAAGGTTCTACACTCACTGAGATGGATACTCAACTTCTCTTTGATGAAGGAGTGACTGCCAAAGGAAAGCCATTGGTTTATCATTTGATGAATGAGGATTTGAAGAATGCATACGAACTTGCTAAAGAAGAAAGTGTGCAGGGTGTTGATATTACCCCTTCCTTGTTACAAAAGCTAAATGCTACTCTTATGCGTACCACTGGAAGCGTACATAATACAATAGGCGGTTCTTTCGATTCTTCCAAAGGCGAGTTTCGTTTGTGTGGTGTTACGGCTGGTGTGGGTGGCCGTTCTTATATGAGTTATCAGAAAGTGCCTGCAAAAGTAGAAGAATTATGTTCTATATTGCAAGAACGGCAAAAGTTAATGAATACACTTCGGGAACAATATGAATTGAGTTTCAACGCTCATCTTAATTTAGTAACTATTCATCCATGGGTGGACGGTAATGGTAGAACGGCTCGTTTATTAATGAATTATATTCAATTCTGCTATCGTCTTTTCCCTGCAAAGATATTTAAGGAAGATAGAGCCGATTATATACTTTCTTTACAGCAGTCGCAAGATGAGGAAACCAGTCAGCCTTTCTTGAACTTTATGGCAACACAACTGAAAAAATCCCTTTCTTTGGAGATTGAAAGGGATCATACTTTCCGGGAAAGAGGATTCAGCTTTATGTTTTAGTTGTTAGGTTTCCAGTTTATCCAGGTTGCCTTTTTCCATAACCACTCTAATGGTCCCTGACGATGTGAGCGAAGCCACCAATTACAGAAAAAGTATTGTAAAAAGAATACGCATACACCAATAAGAATGCATGCTGTAATGCCTGTATGCAGATAAAGACTTAATCCCCAATTGTAAAACAAGAATCCTCCGATCAAAGATTGCGATAGATAGTTTGTCAGACTCATGCGGCCATAAGGTGCAAATTTATGAAGGACATGTTTCAGTTTAGTCAGGTAATAAACGAGTATAATCCCTGCAAACATGATTCCGGTAAATGCAATATTTGAAAGTGATTTCAGTAGAAGGACAGAAGGTACAAGTAGTGCCTCCCTGCTTATAAAGTCGGGAAGTATATCTATCAAACCATAAAGAGGGAAAAATGCTGTAACGGCTATGATGAATACTTTAAGCCAGATTTTTATATTTTTTTCTGAGTAGAGAAATACATTGCTGCGTCCTATGATCATACCTACCATAAATAATCCTGCGGTTTGGGTAACCCTTCCATGTAAGAGCATCCACCCCATATTAGCAACATTACCCGTCCAAATGGCAGTTTTGCACATTTCGAGGAAAGAACCTTCTTTCTGAGCAGCATTGACTAACTCCCAGTATGGAGCATCAAGATCAGCATTAATCATATAGTCGGGATTGATGAGTGCATAAATTATTTGTCCCAATTCAATAGGTTGAAGTAGAAGAATGACTGCTATGATCGTGACTGTTCGGGTAGAGAGTCGGCAGACTGCGATCAGTACATAACCAAGCAAGGCGTAGAGTACCAATATTTCACCCGGAAATAAAGCCGAATTAATACAAGCTATAAAAAGAAGTAATACTAACCGCCAGGCAAACCGCCCACGAAAATCTTTCCCTTTAAGTTTTTGTGAATTGTCTTGAATAAAAAAACTAAATCCAAAAAGCAACGCAAAGATGCAGTATGCCTTACCGGAAAAGGTGAAAAATACACTATCCCAAATTATCCTATCCGTAAATATCAGAAAGTTACAGGTCTCTTCCGGAAAGCTATTGAGGCTAAACCGTTCGATAAAATGGATAAGTGTAATTCCCATTACAGCGAACCCACGTAGCACATCAGCTATTTCTATACGATTATTATGGGGTAATGTGTTAGATAAATGCATACTTTTTAGAATTTAAAGTGTTAACGTACTTTTTCAGATGCAAATTTAACGTAGCTCTTTTATAGTTTTGGAAAAATACTGTTCAATAAAGAACAAAATATGACTTTTATGTGCTTTGTATGATTGATAATGCTTTCTGCCCTTTACAGTTAGTCTATTGATAATTAGTCTTGTGCCTAAAATATGAGAAGATAATACAATAATATATGATAAAGGATATTTGAGTTGTGAGTATCAAAGAGAATTTTCTATATTTTGCATTCGGCAAGAATTTATTATCCAATTATAAAAAAATGTAGTCTGCATTTTTAAGACAAACTTGCAGGTTCTTTTATTTTTTTGCCCGTTTCATTCCAAAATCAAGGTTTTCGTTAGATGGTTCACCCCGCTCTATTCTGTGTCCATAACTTTCCATTATTACTTCTTTGGGAACATTTTTACGGATGATGTCTCCTTTTTTATCATAATAATTCCAGTTGCCATTTGACAAAACAATCAATTTAGGTTCTCTTGTATCTCCAATACTTTCTATAGGCATATCATTAATGATCCTGTCATATATACAAGGTAGTATTTCTTTGTTTTTCCATGATAAAGCCCCATACTTTCCATTTTTGCGAACAACAATAATGCCTGCTACCGGTAAATCGACATATTCGTATTCCAAAGGGATAATAATTTGTCCCTCGTAGGATATCAATCCATATTTGCCATCTTTTTTTGCAAAATGTGCCTCAGGACCATATTCCACCCATCCGGATAGTTCATCGTATATAATTGGTATAATGACCTTATTGTGAATATCAACCGTACCCACCTTCCCATTTTTAATAACGATGTATTTATTTTCTTCTGGCTCAAAATTATTATAGTGAGTATCGCAGATGCTGTCATATTCAAAAGCTAATTTTATATTTCCTTCTTTATCATACATTCCGGCTTTGCCGTCAGCATTCACAAAAACAAGATCATCTTTCAGTCCATATATGTGTTTGTATGTAAAAGGCTTGATTATTTCGTCTTTTCTAGAAATATAGCCATATGTATCACCTTTTCTGGCAATGAAATCTATGATAGAAATAGAGCGGGAAGTGTAAAGTGTGTCATATTTAAAGGGTATTGACTGCGTTCCATCATAATCAAGAAGTCCTTTCTTATTGTGAATATTTGAAATAATAATGTGATTGTCTCTGCATTCGTAAGATTCAATGCCTTTTATTGGAATTATTTGGGCGTTTTGATTATAGACTGTTACTGTTTGCCCCTTGGTTGCCAAAAATATATTGGCATATTCAGAAGGCTGCTCTATGAAATCGAAACTCAGAGGCAGAATGGGTTTACCATATTCGTCGATAATACCAAATGCTCCTTGTTTCGCAACAATGGCTTTTCTTCCCAATCCGAAAGGGGTGGCATAATCGTATGTTCCGAAAGGTACAACTACCTTTTTAGTTTTATCAATATATGCAAATTTGTTTTCTACAGGTGTGTTATCCGATCTTTTGTTTTGTTCTATTTCTTCTAAGTATTGAGTCTTGTCTAGATATACATTCATTTCATCTGTTGTAATCAGCAGTGGAAGGTTTGTTCTGTTGGAAGGGATGGCTGATAATGGTCTGGATATGATAAAATAATTATCAAATTCAGAGAGCTGTTTCCCTTCAAAAGAATAGGTTGCCCAATCGTAGTCTTTTGTTACGATAAGGCAATCTTGATTATCCGAATACTTTATTTTTTCATATTCAAATGGGATTATGATGTTGTTTTGAGCGTTTATTACTCCATATCTTTTGTTTTTAGTTAAAATGGCAACTCCTGAGTGGAAATTTGTATTGTATGAATTTCCGTCATATTCCAGCGGAATGATGACTTCTCCTTTCCGGTTGATAAATCCCTGTTTGCCATCTTTTATGACACTGGCCAATTCCACATCTGTAGAGAAGACTCCGACATTATCATAAATAAAAGGAATCAGCACCTTTTCTGTAATATCTATATAGCCTTCCTTGCCATCTTTTTGGGCAAGTATCATTCCATGTTCATCTATAGGATTCAAAAAACTATATTTTCCGGGTGGTATCATTATCTTCCCTTCTTTGTTTTTGAATCCCCACATAGAATGATCTTTATTAGTAATACGATGATATTCTATACTGTCTGTAGGGATGAGTATTTGTTTTCCTTCATCATTATAATAATATTCGGTTAATATAAAATATTCGTCATTACTGCTTTGGCAGAATACTATATAGGGGAAGAATATTAATATGAATAGTAAGATAATTGGTTTCATAAGTGCTGAATTTAGAGTGTTCTATGTTAATGAACAAATATATTCTTTTTTGCGGATATGAAGAAACTTTTTGTTGATGAATTGAACTTGAATCCATAAAACTTTGACGAACTTTCAATTATTATGCAATCTTTGTGCTCTATACATTTTTTATTTCCCGACAAACTGCTAACTTTATCATCATTATTAAAATGACATGTGAATAGTCGGTTGTACCATTATTTAAATCTCGTTTATGGGTAAATACAAATTTATAGAAGAAAGAGTGGAAACAATGTCTTCGTTGGAGCTTAAGATATTCTTGAATATACTGAAGAGCAGATCTAAGGAATTGATGTCAACTTTGGAGTCAGTAAGGGGAATAAAAGATTTGGAGGCTGTTTGTAAATCAACTCAGAAACTAAATAATCGTGTTTCTGAGTTTGACGGAGGATCTTTTCTTATATTAGTGGTTGGACCCATGAAATCGGGAAAATCTACTTTAGTAAATCTCATAGCACATGCTCACGTCAGCCCCACTCATTTCTTGGAGTGTACGGTGCGTCCGTCCATTATTTCAAAAGGACAGGAGGAATCCATTACCCGTATTTTTTCTGTTGCTGATAAAGCCAGAAAGGTAGAACAGTTTGATTCGGTCATTGATAGCCTGCGCGGATTTGAAAAACTGGAAAACATTTCCGAGATAAGCATTGAAAAGAAAGAATTGAATGATGCTAATCTGGAGGAGTGTGTTTCGTTAGCTTTGGAAGAAAGCGTGATAAATACAGATCATACGCTGGTGACATCCATAACAACTTCCGGTGGGGAGCTTTTGAAAGATAATATATTTCTGGTGGATATGCCCGGGCTGGATGGCGGGTATGCGAATTTGGATAATCCTATTTATGAAACGATCTCTCAAAGGGCAGATTTCGTGATATTTGTGCAAAGTTCAAATTCTGCTATATCGAAGGTTTCCAATCGTTTTCTGAAGTTGCTGCAGGAGAATAATCCGAAAGTTCCGGTTTGTCTTCTGCATAATGTATTTGAAGCGGCTTACTGGCATTCGGAAGAGGAGAAGCAGGCTGTAATTAAGGCACAGGTAGAATTTGCCGAGAATGAAATGGGCAGACGTAACTTCCAGTTGAAGGAGAATATATATAGTTTGAACTTGGGAAAAGTGGCGGATGCTGCCAGCTATGAGGGAATGGAGGATCTTCAGGAAGAAGCTGCGAAATTTCAGAGATTTGAGAAGGATTTGTATGGCAAGGTGATCTCCAATAGTACTGATATACGTCTGAGAAGCATAATCGGAAGAACGCTGAATCAGTTGGAAAAACTGGATAATTTAGTCGGAGAATCAATTGGTCAACAGGAAGCAATCGATATAGAATATCAGGCTGCGGTAACTTCGTTTGACGAGTTACTCCGTCAGGCGAGTGAACTTAGTTACGATGGGAGCGATTTTAGAAAAATGGTGCAAGTCTATATTGATGATGATTTGAAAGAGTTTACTGAAATCGTTAGGGAGTATTATGATTCCGGATGCAATTCCGCATTTGCCGGTGGAGCGAAGGGGAAAGATGCGACACGCAGTCTTGTTGCAAAGTTTATGACTGATTCGTCAGCGGCGATAAAAAGTAAATTCCTTGATTCCCATGAACATAGTCTGGCCCGGCAGTATTTGCGGAAACTCTCTAACTTGAAAGATGATGCGGCTTTTATAGAGAAGATGAATACTTTTCTGAAGCAGAAAGGTTGTGCACCTTTTGACTCAGTGCCGCAAGTGACGGATTTTCCGGTGGTCGATTTTGATTTGCAGGGAGCTTTTGATGTGAAGAATATTAGTAATCCGACTGTTCCGCATATCGGAATACCCAATCCGTTTGGGACTTATTCGACAATGGAAATTCAGAGTTTTCTGAGGAAAGCGATGGAATGTATCACCGGAATCGATCATACGCATACCGGGAAAACGATCAAAGGATATCTTCAGCTGACTGTCGGGAAGAGTATATATAAGGCGGCTAATGACCTTTACGATCAATATGTGCCTGTACGCAAACAAAGTATCATTGATTTTTTGGAACAACAAAAAACAATGTATCTGAATGCGCTGGTGTCTGATAAAGAAGAATTTGACAGGAAGGATGCGTTGCTTCGTTCAATAAATGCACAAGTTCAGAGTTTTAAGGATTCAATAAGATAAGAATAAGCCAATGAAACGAAATTTATTAATTATCACACTCCTGTTTTTGGGCTCTTTTGTGATATTATTGTTGGGTAACATCATTATTATTGGTGAGAAAATAGCCTCCTTATCGCATGTCGCGTGGGCAGAGTATGCTTTTTACGCCTTGATTCTGGTTGTATTTTATGTTGTCGTTATACGTCCGGTCGTTCGGGTGCATCGTGCTCCGCAGCTTCCGGCTTTATCTATTGATGGGGAGTGGAATACTGCACAACTTGTTGCGTTTGGACATAAACTGGCGGATAACTGCAATTATATACCTAAGGATAAGTCCTGTCCTGAGTTAAGAAAACTGCATCAGCAGAGGTTGCGTGAAGATTTGGAACGTTATGCAACGAGCAGGGAAGAACTGGTGCAAATCATAAGCGAGGAGCTGAAATTGCGTATTGAAGGGGGAGAACTGAAAGAAACTTCAGGTCCGCGTACAGAAGATATGCATTCGGTTCGTATCATCGGTATCAATCGTCGTATTATAGAATGGTCAAAATCTGTCTTTATGATTACGGCTATTTCTCAGAATGGAAAGCTGGATACGGTATCCGTGCTTTATATGAATTATAAAATGATAGAGGATGTGATTATGGCTTCCGGCTTCCGGCCTACGAGGCAGCAGTTGTTCCGGCAGTATGTCAATATCCTGGTTACTTCATTAATGACATTCGTTGCATCCGAAGTCTTTAAAGATATGGGTTCGGTTGCCCCTTTCGGTTCATTAGCAGATCAATCTTCGGATGCAGCGTCCGATATTGACATTTCCGATGCTTCTGTTGACGGAGCCGATGTGGATTTGGATGACATTGGTGATACTGTTTCGGGAGATACCGGCTTTTTGAGTATTCTGTCTAATGTGAAAATTCCGGGTGTAGTCATCGGTTCGATATGCGATGGTATCGTGAATTCGTTGATGACCTTGCGTATCGGTTATGTGACACGTAACTATCTGATTGATGGAATGAATTCATTAAATGGAATCAAAGCCAAAAGAAAAGCAAAGCGTGCAGCTGTGAAAGAGGCGCTGAAGTCTTTGCCTAAAGTTGTCGTGGTAGGTACTTCTTTCGTGGGAAAGGGGGCTATGAACATTATTCTGAATATTATTGGCGGGAAGAAAGTGAAGGAAACTGATAAAACGAATGGTCAGCATGCGTAACATGCTCCCATATACATTTATTTTCTTCCCGGCTTAATCCGAACAACTTTATAGAAATTGCCACGTTTGGTATGTACCGAAGGCACTTTGTTCTTTTGCAGAATTCTTCCGAACTCAACGATACTACAGACAGATACACGAATCTTGCTGTCATGTTGTACTTGCTCCAGTATTTCGATGGCAAGAAGTTGTTCATATTCCTCTTCTTCCTCTTTTGCAGCCCGAAAATATTCATGAAATAACTGCTCGGCAACTGGCATGACTTGAAATTCCTGATTGTTTTCAGTGATGATTTTCTCGTCTTCCGTATCGAACCAGTATCGTTCTCCTCTGTACAAATCATGTATAGCTTGTGTGTAAAGCTGTTCATAATCAATAGGCGAGCAATCGATCGGTCCTGTCACATTAATGACAATATAGCGTCGGCTACCGGAAGTATCGGTCAACAAATCTTTATGATTACTGGTTCCGATGAAAGAAGCGTACCGACGCATCTCCTGAGTGGCCGTACCGTGTGGACGTCGGACATTGATAATCGGTTTCTGTAGAATATGTTTCAGAAATGCCTGTTGGCTTGCCTTGTTTTGATCAAATTCGTCCATATTGATAAGTAGGAAACGGTTGAGAGACAACTCTGCATCCCGTTTGTTACTGAAATCAATTCGGTCGGTATAGTATGCCTGCAATTCGGGTGGAATCAGACTTCGGCAAAAAGTAGATTTTCTGTATGCCTGCGGACCGACAAGTAGCGGAACCGTGCAATTTGCGTATTTCCGGTCTATCTGCCGCCAATGTGCCACCATATTCAGGAACCAACGATAAAACAAATCGGGCCAATGAGGGTTGTTGCAAGGTATCCGGGCTGCCAGTTCACGTATCCGGTCGTGTCCGTCCCAGTGAATATCCAATCCGAAAAGGAAGTCTTCGACAGGATTGAAAACCGGGACGCGGTCCGAATCCAGATAGCGGATTACATCCCTGTCCCAGAGGTTAAGTCCTTCCAGTCTTGCGTTCATGGCAATGCTGTTCCGGATGCGGCTGCTTAAAGGACGAAAACAGAAACAAAACGTATTTCGTTCCCGATACTCCGTTGCCGTCGTCATTGTATTGTATCGGAACTCGTACCGTCGCTGCATAAATTCCCCTGTTCGAAATTCCAGTTCCTGCTCTGCTGTCAAGGAAGATTTCTTGCCGAAGCCTTTTTCACTTGTATATACATTTTGTACCGTTTGACGAACGAGGTATTCCTTCCTTTGGGTATAGAAATGAGCGATTGCCCAGCGGGCGGTTTCTTCTTCCGGTATGCCTGCCTGAAAGCAATACCTGGCTACCTGAACCAGTAAAGGCTTCAAATCCTCGTCGGAGCGGGTGTGCACGCGCGGCTGAAGTTCGCTTAATGACCGGTATGCTTTATTCAGAGCTGCTTCGAAGAGTGCCGAGAGCGTATCGAAACTGTCGTATCCCGGTATCAGTCGTTTGAATGGAGATGTTTCTGCCTGTACTGTTTCCTTGTAAGTCGTATCCGAAGGCATTTCCAGTGGCTGGCGCATGTAAACAATGGTAGAATCGGGGTTGTAATAAAGTTCCGGATCATACGTTTGCCGACTTGACTGTTCCAGTGTAGGATTTTTCAGTTCAATGGGGTAGGAGAGTGCAGGCTGATAGAGGCTGAACGCTTTTCGGTACGCATGTGCCTGAAAGATCTCAGCTTCTTCCCGCTTCTGAGGAAGTGATTGGTCCGGACGTGTGAATCTTATCCATATTTTTACGGAATGCCCGCCGGAGCCCATGAAGGCAAGGAAAGTCTGTGAAAGTTCTGCTGCTTCCTGCTTCACCCGGTTCACTTCTGCCCGGTTTGCCAGATGGTTTATTTCTATTTGTATGATTCCGTTGTATCCGGTCATCTGTATTCCATTGACCGTTTTCCGAAAAGTTGCTGCCGGGATTACATTGGCTAGTTTCTTGGCTTCGTCCAGCCTGTAGTCCGGTGATGCGTAACGTATGCTCGTGCGTAGATTAGTAACCGGCTGGGCTTTCGTTTCATGCTTCATCGCCTCTATTTGTAGGTTTATATCTAATGTCCGCATGGTTGCTGCCCCATCGTTATCCCGCATCAAAGTAATTTTCATGATGAATTTGTTATTGTTTATGTCGTTCTTATAAAAAAGCTTGGTAAAGGTATGTTTTATTGTTTACCTCTCCAAATATATAGGTTATATTCTTTATTGAAGTTGTTGTCCGCTACTTCTTGTGTCATCTATTAATAGTAAAGTTCTTCTCTTCCCTTTGCAAAGTTCCTTTCCTCTAATAGATAAGTTGCTTTTGTATAATCGTAATCTATAAACGAAACTTTCGTTTATAAAAACAAAAGCTTTGATTATATAAATGAAGCTTTCACTTATAAAAACAGAACTTGCGTTTATAGTTTGCTTTTGATGAAGAGGAAGTTTATTCTTAGAGGAAAGGCAGTTTATGTCTAATAGACCGGAACTTATCTACTAATGCTTTTGGGGACAAGTAATATAGGATTAGTGTAGAAGGATACGATGTGAGGTGAAAGATGAAAGATGCAGTGAAAGATAGAAAAGAGATCTTTCATCAGTTAGAAGTACGATGAATAAATGGATTGATGGGTGCTGGTGAAAGATGAAAGATTAAAAAGCAATTTTTTGATATGTATAATGTTTTTTGAAGTAATGATTAGGAAATTAAAAAATGTTGGAATAGACATGTTTTTTGAAGTAATGATCTTGCTTTTTACCTGTTTAGGCACAAATATACCTTTTTGTAATTTTTTTCTATAACATAAATACCTACATTTGAAAATCTGTAACGATATAGTGGACGAAAAATAAAGAAAGATATTTGTCCTAGTCCCCTAAAATCGCCAAATTTTAAGATTGTGCTAGGACAAATCTTAGCAGCATGGTATATCGTTTTCGTTAAATGTAACTATCGATTATCGTGCTGCTTTTTATTTTTTTAGATAAATGGCAAATTTATTTGCATAATTCTTTTTTCCTTTTATCTTTGCAGGTGTGATAAATCTGACGAGAGTATCACTTTTTAAAAGAAATATTAGTTATCGAGCGTAAGCTGATTCTGGTTCCCTGAAATCGCCAATTTTAAGAACTGCCAAGATGAAGTCAAACGAGCTTAACTTCTATTATTATAACCTGTATCTCTAAACACTTCTTTCTCTTGAACAGATGAAGAAGTACTATGATCTTTTTATAATATAACGAAGCGTAGACGAATTTGTTCATTTGTGCAGTGGGTGTTTGGCGATACCTGGGGACGGATGGCGATTGGGTCTGCGCTTTTTCTGTGTTTGCCCTGTCATTATAAATGTAATGTATCGAGACTTAATAAAGAATTAAAAGGTGTTTGTGAAAGATATATATCACAGATAGTTCTGACAAAAGGTAGTTCTTTTGATTGTTAATTAATAATATATTGCATTATGTCACAAAACAAAACAGTAGTTCCCGGTATGGAAGATGGCAATTCTTATAGTAATGTCCATTCCAATGATTTCTATTCAAGAAATACAAATGCAAGGGGTGCTTCTCAAGGAACAGTTGTTCCAGGTATGGAGAATATGAATGATTCTGCCCGTCAAGGGCAAGGAATTCAAGGTGATAATAAACATTCTGTTCATCAATCGGGGAAGCCTGTGGTTGGTTTTTTGTATTCAATCTCTCGTCAGGGTATAGGTGAGTATTGGCCGCTCTATCAAGGGCAGAATACTATAGGGAGCTCTCCTAAATGCGATGTTTGGCTACGTGAGGGTACTGTTTCTGGTGATCATGCTGTAGTTGTTATCCGTAAAATGAAAAATCCTGAGAAGACTATAGCTTCTATTAGTGATACCCGTTCTACTAATGGTACTATGGTGAATGGCGAGAGTTTGGGATTTTCGGCTATGGAATGTTTCAATGGAGATATAATCACGATAGGCGAAAATTATGAGTTAGTATTGTTGCTGATAGACGTAAAAGCGTTAGGCTTAAAAGTGGCTGAGAATTTCATATCATTAAATAATCAACCGGAAAATATAGCTGTTGAAGAGCCGGATCTATATAGTCCGGGTTATACTCAACCTGGCGGTAATGATATGTACCCTCCTAGATTTGAAGGTTCGCGTGGTTCATACGAAAATTACCGTGCTGACACAGACGGTACAGTCGGAATGGATGGTGCAGGCGGCATTAAGTCTGGAGGCACGGTAGGCATGTAACTTAAAAATACAAGAAAATGGCTATAATTAGGTTACAAAGCGATATTGAACGGCAAAAAAGGCTCTATTATGAGTTCGATTCCTCAGACAAACCGTTGGGTGAAGGTGGAATGGGGAAAGTATATAAAGGTCGGTGTGTGGACGAACGGATAGGCATGTATAAGGAAGTAGCTATTAAATTTATGTTCAGTGACTTGCCTGAGCATGCTATAGAACGTGCACGCCGTGAAGCATCTATTCGGTTGCGTAATGACAACTTAGTAGAAATGTTGGGTTTCATAGAGACCACCGAGAAAAATGTGATGGGTGAAGGAATGAAAAGGTATCATGTAGTCAGTGAGTTACTTGAAGGAGTAATGCTTGATGATATGCTGCAAGGCAAGATAACCGATCAAGATGGCAATCCGATTCCTTTTGCCGAAAAACTTTATCGGGAGTATCAAAGTAATCCTTTCCAATTTGCCGTGACGGTGATACGTAGTGTCTTGTCGGGGTTAATGGCCTTGCATGATGCCGGTTATATCCATCGGGATATAGATCCTACAAATATTATGGTGACAAAGAAAGGACATATAAAATTGATTGATTTCGGCATTGCAAAGCCAATAAATACCTTGACCACACATGATAAAGCTCTGACAACTGCCGGAGTGTTTATGGGCAAACCTTGGTATGCGGCACCCGAATTGGTATTGGGTGATGTGAAGCATCAAAATGCGACAACGGATATTTATGCTATTGGTATTTTGTTCTATCAACTCTACTTAGGAATGCGTCCTTTTGATGGACCGAATCATGAAGTGCTTGATATGCAGCTTCATAAACGTATTTCGTTAAAGCAAGTCCCGCGTAAAGATGTGAAGGCAATCATTGCAAAAGCCACGAACAAAAAGCAAGAAATGCGCTATCAGAGTGCCTCGGAATTCAGGGTAGATATGGATAAATTGACGCTAAGCCCTTCTAGTCCTATCCTGACGATGTCATTGATAAAACAGATTTCCGGAGGGATTGGAGCAGTAGCTGTGATAGCTTTGATTGTGTGGCTCTTTTTAAGAAACGGAGACGGAGATGATAATGTAATTGTGGAAGATAGATATACATATAGTGAGGCCGTAGAGAAACTCAAATCCCCTCAAACGGCACAAGAAGGAATGAATGAATTGGGTGAGCTATCTCAGAACGGCAATTATGATGCTACTTATTTGTTGAGTAGACTTAAGTTCGATGCTAAAACTAAAAAAGAGTATGATAATATTCCGGATTCTATTTGGCCACTGCAACTTTCATCACAGATCAAGCCCGACTATAAAGAGGCCCATAGGTTGTTGAAGAAAGCCGTGTCGATAAATCCTAATGATTGTAATTCACTTTATGCTTTGGGCTTTGATTATTTAGTGGGAGACAGAATTACATTTGAGGGACGCGAAATTAATGAATCAAAAAAATGTTTGGATAGAGCGTTGGAGCTCGCAAGAGAAAATAATAATCGGGCGGTGGTTCAATCTGTAGAAAAACTATTCGAAGAGTATGCGGATGATTTTAAGAAGTAGGAAAGGAGGATATAATGCAAAGGCAATGTGTAGTTCAACGTCCTAATGATCCTTATATCTATTTATTTGTAATGGGCGAATGGTATTGTTATAATCCTAAAGATGAACCACTAGGCAGTGGTGCCATGGGGACGGTTTATGTAGGTTACCGCTGTAAGAATGGTGAAAAAATAGCAGTGAAACGAGTGAAAGACTGTTTTGCTAATAATAAGATGATTCGTGACCGGGCTAAACAGGAAGCTTCTCTTGCATTCCGTCACCAAAACTTAGTAGAGATGATCGGCTATTGTGAATATGCTCCGGATAATGGACCAGTATTCATTTTAAGTAAGTTCGTTTCAGGTATGCAAATAGACGAATATGTGAAAATGCATTTAGAAGGAGCTACTGACAAAGTAGAGAAAATTTGTAATGTTATCTATCCTGTGCTTGATGCTTTGGATTATGTACATTCGCGAGGAGTGGTTCACCGTGACATCAAACCATCGAATATTATGATTGAAAATGAATCGAATATTCGGTTGATGGATTTGGGTATTGCTCGTATGAATGGAGGAAATAAATTTTCTGCATTTGGATTTATTGGAACTCCCCAATATTCTGCACCGGAGCAAATTAGTCGGGATAAAAAAAGTTCCGTACAAATCAATGCTTCGACTGATATCTATGAGTTGGGTATTACTTTCTATGAGTTACTAACAGGGAAAAATCCATTTGATACGCCTACGGAAATGGGGACGCTTACAAAGCAAATGAAAGAACCACTCCCAAATGACGATAAAATACCTCGAAAATTGATGCAGGTGATATGGAAAGCCACAGAGAAAGACCAGAATAAACGATATCAGACGGCACTTGATTTTAAGGTTGCCATCAAGCAGGCAATGTTGCCGCCATTATCCACTTCGGTTAAAGTACAGGATTGGGTCGATAGTCATATAGGTATCTGTATTGGTGGTATAACTGCATTAATTGTTTTTATCGGATTATTAATATTCATATTATAGATAGTCATTATGGATTTGACACAATTAAAGACTGAATCTCCGTTGGCTTTTGGATTTGCGGAGTCGAGGATAGGAGGAAGGACTGAGAACCAAGATTCGTTTGATTGGGCAGATACTCCCATAGGTTTCCTTATTACAGTGTGCGACGGCATGGGAGGAGGGCCTGGTGGGAAAACAGCTTCTTTCATCGCAGTAAATGAAATCATAGCAGGAGTGATGGAAGCCGATCAGCAGGAAGAAACTTCTAATATATTGATAAAAGCTATTCGTCGGGCTAATATGGCGATAATCGCTAGGGGAAACGAACAACCGGAACTGAAAGGCATGGGCTCAACTTGTACTGTAGTACTGATAAACTCTAAGTCTGCGACGATTGCTCATGTTGGCGATAGTCGTGTATATCAGTTTAGAGGAGGTACTAAAATATTCAGGACTTTTGACCACTCTATGGTGTTCGACCTCGTGAAGCAGAAAGTGATAACCGAGGAGCAAGCTCGTCTTTCTGCACAGTCCAATGTCATTACACGGGCATTAGGTATTAAACCGGATTTGGAAGTAGAAGTAATGGTACGCCCTTATGAAGCAGGTGACCGTTTTCTTCTTTGTACTGACGGCATTCATGGTTCGATTGAAGAAAAGCGTTTGATAAAACAAGCAACAAACCGAAAAATAGCTTTGGGACCAGTCGTTGATGGTATTGCTACCGAAATAGATAATATCGGACGGATTTCTGGTGGGGGACATGACAACCTTACATTAGCTATTGTAGAAACGAAGTTAAACTCAATAAAAAAAGATTCTATGAGCAAGAAAATAAAACAAATATTGTTGGCAATCGGAGTGGTTTGCGTGATCAGTATAGCGGCTAATATTTTTCTCACGATAACGACTATTGGGCAATCAAACACTTTGAAAAAATTAGGAGAGCAGGAAATATTGATGCATACTAATGACTCTTTAATAGGTGTGATTAAAAAGACAGAACTGAAGCGGACAGAAGATTCAGCCAAGATAGAAGCAATAATTCAAGAGTTGGAAAAGGACTCTAAATTTAAAGATAGTATGAATACATTGCGGATAAAACTGGAAAATAAAATTAATAAATAAACAGCTATCATTATGAAAGCATTATCTATAGGACGAGAGCAAGGCTGTGATATTGTTATAAACGATAGTACAGATGTAATTAGCAGACGGCATGCTATTCTTAATATTTCTTCTTCTGGAAAGATCTCAATTGTGGATCAAAGCCGTAACGGAACTTATGTGAATGGTATCAGAATATCGCAAAATGTGCCAGTACCTGTAACTAGAAAAGATATTATTTCTTTTGCCCATGTTGCTAAATTGGACTGGAATGCAGTACCCAAATCCAATTCCACAATGAGCTATATCATTGTGGGAATAGTAGGAGTGCTCGTTATAGCATGCGGCTTGTTTGCTTATCAATACATGAAGCCCGGAGATTCAGACAGTAATGAAGGAGAAGTTACAGTAACAGATACCATTGCAAACAAAAAGGAGGAAGTAAAAAAAGATTCTACTAGCATAAAAAAAGAACCGAAAGAATTGGCGAAAGATTCTGTCGTGAATAAAAAACAGAAATCCAAGGAAAAGAAGAAAATAGTAGAAGAAAAAACGCCAAAAACAGTTGCTCCTAAAGATACAACAAAAAACAATAGACCCATTGGTTAATCAATAATTGAATGAATTATGAGATTACTTAAAATAGGAAGAGACGCTTCATGTGATCTGGTATTGCATAGCGATAAGGTGAGTTCTCTGCATGCAGAAATGACAGTGCTAAACAATGGCGATATCTTATTGGAAGATAAGAATAGTAGAAATGGTACATTTTTGATGAATAAACCTATAAAAGCTGGAACGGCAGTTTCTGTGAGGCGTGGTGATGCTATTAGGTTTGGTGATGTTGAGTTGATGTGGAGTCAAATTCCTATGCCGGAGAATAACAGTAATTATAAGGCATTGTTTGGCATAGGAACTAATTTTCGTAATGAGATCCAAATTTCAGGGAATACGGTGAGTCGTTTCCATGCTACATTAAAAATTGGTAAGGATGGGAAGGCCTATATACAAGACCATAGTAAAAACGGTACAACTGTTAATGGTACAAGAGCTGTATTCGGTCAGAATGTGAGGATTAAGCGAAGTGATGCCATTGCTTGTGGCGGAGTACCTGTAGATTTGAAACCGTTTATGCCGCGACCGCATATTCTAACGAAGATAATTGCTACTGTAGCAGTGGCGGCAGTAATAGTGGGGATTGTATTTGGAGTGAGGGCTGTAATCGGATTTGGTAAGCCTTCCATAAAGGCTTTGGAAACAGCAACTACATGTGTAGTAGGCAATTATTATATTGTCGCTACTTTCGAGGACGATCCTTTTATTGAGGTGCTTGAAAAGGCTGATTGGCCTAAAGAATGGTTATTTGGTAGATGTGGGAAAGAGTATCCAGTTTTGAAAACATGGACTGTGAACGATGATGATGTAACCCCAATAGGGTATACAGGAACAGCCTTTTTTATCTCTAAAGAAGGTGAATTAGGTACTAATAGGCATATTGCAACTCCTTGGAATTATATAGATGACAGTACTTTGGGAATGACAAGTAAGATAAAGCAAACTTTGGCGGAGTATAGAAATGAATTATTGCCTATTAATGAACTTAAAACCTACAATCATGTAATAGAGTTAGAAACTACTTGGGCGAATCGGGATAACAAACATCCTTACAGAGGATTACTAGGTAAAATTATACATGATTACTTGTTTAAGAATGGTGGTTTTACAGAACAGAAATTGAACGAAGTTAATGGGTGGATTTCACGCTTTAAGAGTTCTCCAATAAAGATTTCCGGAAGAATAGAATCTATTGATATTGCTTTAAAAGGACAAAATCTGACTTACACGAGGGAATTATTACCATGTCACGTTGTAGCCGAATCAGGAGATAAAGAAAAGGATGTGGCTCTATTGCGCTTAAATTCTAAAAAAACGCCAGAGAATATCATAAAAGAAGGCTTTTTTGATATTAAAAATGCGCGAGTAAATGAAAAAAAATTGCAGCCGCAACAAGAGGATTTAATAACTATTGGGTATCCGTATGGACTATTGTTGGGATTGCAAACAGAAAATAAAACGGTAAAGCCTACTGTACATAAAATTTCTGTAAGCAAAGAACCGGATGAAAATAAGTTTCAATTTCAAGGTGAAGAGCTGGGAGGCGCAAGTGGTTCGCCTATTGTAGACGGGAAGGAACACAGGTTGGTTGGAGTTTTATATGGTGGGTATACAGTAGGTGCGACGTTTGGACTGGCTTGCAATATAAAACATTTGAAAGAATTATATGATAAAAATAGGGCAAAAGATGATGAATAATAAGTTGATATTGGCGTTAAGTGTATTATTCTCATTGTCTGCTATAGGGTATTCTCAAACTGTTAGCTGGGCAACTCTTCCTACGTATGGATCGTTGGAGGAGTATACTGGCAATCTCTATAAAATCAGAGAACATGGAAAAGTTGGCTTAGCCGATATCTCCGGTAAAATATTAGTTTCGGCTGATTACGATTCTATCACTCCTTTTAATGACTATTTAGCATTAGCTTTAGAATATGCTGACGGAAAATATGCTGTTAAAGGGATTATTAATCAGCATAATTATAGTATTATACAAATTTCAGAGAAATATTATGTTACAGACAAATATCCTTTCTTTTCTGAAGGTAAGCTTGTTGTCTACGATGCCAATAATAAATATGGTTATCTACAGGCTGATGGCTCTTTATTTAAATCTTGTCAATATATTAAAACTTATCCTTTCTATTCAGGACTTGCTTGTATTCATAAAAAAGAGAATGAGGTCGCCTATCTACAAAGTACAGGTAATGAACTTACGACTGAATTAGAGAATGATGGATATATTTTGTTGACAGGATCATCTTTCAATGAGGAAGGAGAAGCTTATGTGCAAGGGAAAGCAGTAGGTGTAAAAAGATATATTATTGATACTAAAGGTCGGATTGTGCGCGAGGCTAAATTTAGTGGCAAGAAACTGAAAAACTATGAGTATCGCAAACCTTTTTCTTTTTCCGCCAATCAAGATATATCGATTTCTTCTGATGGGGTTAATGCTTTTTCAGAAGGGGGGAAATATGGATTTTCCAGCAATAATCACAATGTATTGCCTCCTCAATTTTCGGAAGCGGGTGATTTTAGAGGTGGATACGCAAAAGTGAAGATGAATGGGAAATGGGGTATATTGAAGTTACAGCCCGGTTCTTTTAGTGGGCGGTTGAATAAAGACATTGCTAAAGTGGAAAATGGCAAGGTTGAGACTGTAAATTATTTACTTTCAACTCCATCGGTTTATGCAAATAAGACCATGATTGTGCAGATGAATCAAGAAGGTGATGTTCCAATAGAATTGAAATCTGTAAGTTCTGTCAATAGTGATAAGAGTTACGCCTTTAATCCTGTGCCTCAAAATAAAGAAAAGGAAATGATTTGTTATTTTTCTATTCAAGCTGACGGAATTCTTTTATGGGAAGATTCACACAAGGTTACAATGCAACATGTGGTATATCGTCCTCCTATTTTGTCTGTTCCTCAAGTTGGGGAGGAGTTTAAAATAGATGAAGAGGGGTATGTACGTGCAGACAGTAATAATAAAGTGGATATTTATGCCACTATTGAAAACAAATCTTCTGAGACTGTTTATGTAACACTTACTATAGGAGGCAATGGCACGGTGGAAGAAACAAAAAATGTGTCTATTGCTCCTGGTAGTAGTGCTAGAATATCAACCTTTATCAATAGTATTAAAGAACGTAAGCCTGTAGAAGTCTTTGTTAAGACATCAACAGGGCTGAAGCAAAGTAAGGTTATTAAAGTAAAACCGTTTATTTAATTAAATTTTTATGATAATGAAAAAGTATTTTATTCTTTTGGTAATGGCTGTCTTTTCAGCCAGTTTAGTTGCTCAGGAAGAGGAAATCATGAGTGGTGAAATTGTAGATTCCTCCTACAGAATCAATTTGGGTCCTAAAGTTGGGGTTAACTTCTCGTCAATGAGCGGATTATCTGATGAGTTTGCTCTGAACCCGAAGAGTAGCTTGGGGTTTCAAGGTGGTTTAGCCGCCAACATTCATTTTGGTCGTCGTACTCCGAAAAGTAATGGGGGGACAGGTTTGTTTGGTATCCAAGTTGAAGCAATGTATTCACAGAGAACTATTAAAACTGATGTAGAAGACTTGAAACTTAGTTATTTCGAAGTACCTATTTTGGCACAATATTACGTAATGCCTGAGTTAAGTATCGAAATAGGTCCTACTATTGCTGGTTCATTAAGTAGTTCTCCTGATGAGATGAAGTCAGGTAATGTGCTTATTTCTACTGGAGAGCTGAAAGGATTTGATGTAATGCTTACTGCTGGTGTTGGTTATCAACATCGTAGCGGTTTTACTGCAAGTGCACGTTATAATTTGGGTATGAGTAAACTGGCTGGTAATTTTGATGGTAAAGTCAGTACAGTTACTGTATCCGTGGGGTGGTTGTTTAGTCTTGTAAAATAATTTGATTAAAATCTTAATAAAAAATTATATGAAAAAGTATATTTTATTGGTTTGTGTTTTTGTGGCAGCTTTAACGTCATGCACAAATGATGATATCACCATTAGTTATGCAACAAACTTTAAGATTAACCCTGCTACGGTGATTGCGCCATTTACATGGGAATGGGAAGCAGGAGATTTAGAGTCCTTTGATACTGACTATCAATTGAGAGTTCGTCTATTGGTATATAATTCTGACGGAATATTAGAGAAAGAAGACATGCAATACTTTTCAAATTATTCAGTAGTTATGAATTCTTCTTTAGCATTACCTAATGGTTCATATACAGCTATAGCAATAACAGATGTAATTGGTAAAACTTCTTCTGCAGTTTCGGAATATTGGAAATTGGGAGAATATCAAAAGTTAGCGGATACACATATTGATGATGCAGGATATATTGGAGGACAAAATAAGATTCTAGGAATATCTAAGGAAATTTTCACTATTGACGGAAAGAATCGGAGTGACATTTCTATAAATGTTCAACCTACTGGAGCGCTCTTTTTTGTGTGGTATAGAAATATTCATACTTTTAACGATATAAGCAGGTATACACTGTCTTGTGCTAAAACTGCCGAAAGTTGTTTGTTTAATGCAGATGGCAGTTATTCTGTTATTGCTGAAAATCATAATGGAAGTTATGATTGGCGGATTAGTTACTTAGATGTGGAAGATTATCCTAATAATACAGGTATCTATAATTATTTTTATGTTCTTCCGGTTTCTAATCTAAATTTGAAATTTCAGGCTAGCTCTTCATCCGAAGATATGGATGTTTCGCCTGTTATGACTATTAATCCAAAGGCTGGTGAGGAGTGGATGTTTGTACTTAACCTAAAAGATGAAGAATCAGAGGGAAAGGTTACTTATTATTATGGATTGGCTAACAAAGATGTAAAGAAGTCTGCATATCAATCCGAATTTGGGAATATTGGTAAGCAAACTGATATAATGTCTAATCATCAAAAAATATATCTGAAGAATATCGAATAATTATATCTGTTCCTAATGAAAAGCATAAGTCTTTGGATCGGAGTAATTCTATTGGTTATAAGTAGTTGTTCATCCGATAATGATAGGCTATTATCGGATGAGCCTATGGACAAACCGGTTGTCGGCGTTTATACTAAGGAAAATCAGTGGGTTTATGGGCAAATGAATCATTATTATCTTTGGAGAGAAGATTTGCCAGACTCTTTGTCGTGTGACTATACAACTGATCCGGTAAATTTTTATAAGACTCTACTGTCTTCAAAAGACCGTTTTTCTTATTGTACACGTAATACGTATTATACAGGTCCTGCAGAAAGGTTAGATTATGGTTTTGCTTATCAAGAGTATAAAAGTATAGGAGATGAAAATTTACTTCAAGTATTGTATGTGACATCCGAAGATTTACGAAAACGAAAACTTAGTAGGGGAGACTGGTTACGTAAAGTACCTACATCTGGTGCCAATAGATTGTTTTTTGCGAGAGGAGAAGTAAAAAATGGTGCATTTCAATCACGGGATACTTTGATGGTAGAAGCTATCTCATGGGGACAGCAGCGAAATACTGTTTATTTAGATTCCATTTATTCTGTCGGCAGTTTCAAAGTTGGTTATCTATGCTATTTGGAGTTTGATAATATAAAAGATTTGGAGACCCCGATTAAAAAGTTTTATGATGCTCATGTAGATGAATTAATTTTGGACTTACGCTATAATCCTGGTGGCTATGTACGTACTTGTCGATATTTGTGCAACTCAATTGTACCTGAAGAGGGATACGGTAAGATATTCCAGCAATGCACGTATAACGATAGAGTTTCGGAAGAGTACCTAAAAGAATTTGGTAGCCGGACTACAAAAGAATATTATGAGGTACCAACTGATGGTAATGGTCAAATATTGGGTAGTGAAATTTACGGATTGAAATTAAAAAGGCTTTATATTCTGACATCCAAGAATACTGCATCCGCTAGTGAGGCTACAATAATCTGTCTTCGACCATTCATGAATATTATGGTAATTGGTGAACAAACTTATGGGAAAGGTGTAGGTTCGTGGACTATCAGTGAAAGACAGTATAAATATGAGTTGCATCCCATCATTATGCAATACTATAATGCTTCTATGGAGACTACTCCAAGTGATGGTATTCCTGCTGATGTCGAAATAGCAGGAGGATATGAAACTGTGAAAAAAGAACTGGGTGACAGGAATGAACCTTTATTAGCCGCTGCGTTGAGGAGTATTGAGATGGATGGTTCTTCGACTGTAATAGTTGAAGGTATTACTCGTGCAGAATACTCTAAATTAATGCCTATTGGTGAACCGTCTTTTTTCCATAAAATTAAAACAGAATACTAAAAAATGAATTAATATGAAACTAAAGCAGATTTTTCTTTTTACATTGCTGCTGCAAACTGTAGTTATTGCAAATGCAACCATTGTTCAAAAGTTGTTATTAAAGAATGGTTCTGAGCTAGAAGGTTACATTTCCATGCAACGTCCTGGTAAAGATTTTACTTTTACAGCTGAGCGAGCAATTATTTTTATGCCTGGCGAAGATGCGAAATCGATTGTAGATCATGAAATAAATATCAAACAGCTTTCACCGTCATGGGTAGGATGGGCCGAAAAGAATGACGCTTTTATAGGACTGGGAGATAACCGTGTTTTAGTATTAAGTGATATCATAATGGAAGGGAAGACGATAGGCCAAGTACGTATATTAGAAAAAGGAGCTAAAATAAAATATCTGGAGATGAGCAATAATGCTTATTCTCTAAATTGGGATACTATCGCTGTTGTAAAGGCTGATAAAAGAGCAAAGGCCGCATTGACAGGTATTAATCGTATCTACAAATTGGAGAATGGGCAAGAATATGAAGGGCAATATGTAGAAGAGGTGCCGGGAAAAACATTAAGCTTATATCGGGATAATGGTGTAATTGAAGTTTTTGAGACGAATAAAGTAGTGAAATATTCCATGCGTAAGATTAATCCTAATCAGGGGTTATTTGAGCAGAGTGAACTGCTGGATATTATTCAAATGAAAAATAATAATATACTAAAAGGTATCATTATAGAGCAGAACTTTAGTAATAAAGCACCTTCGGACAATTATCTTCTTTTGCAAACAGAAAGTGGTACGACTCAAAGTGTTAAATTAGCTGATATAGATGGATATAGGAAAGAGGTAAACCCTAAGTTTAACCCCTTGTTTGATATTTTGTTGAGAACAGGTGAACTTGTTGTAAACCGACAACAGACAAACTTATTGAGAGTAAAAGAAGAAGGGGCTTATATTACATTGCCAAAAGATACGTGTCTTGCTAGGATAGAAAAAAGACAACCTGCAACTGAAATTATTATTGAAACGAGGTTTGCTGACAATGTGCCGAACCCAACTTTCGAAATAGTGAAAGTACGGAAATTTGTTGATAAGAAGCAAAAAAAGAATTTTCTAGGATTTACTTTTCAGGATATTGTGAAAACTAATATTCAACCACATTCTGTACAAACAAGTGTAAACAAGACAACTAAACTTGAATATACTATTTCTGAGGAAGGATTGTTTGCAATTTATGATCCTAAAGAGAAAACTGTTATACCATTCAGAATAAAATAGTTATAAGATGATACAACGCGAGGTAACAGTAGGTAGGGCACCGGATAGTGATATCTTATATGACCCGAATTGTGTTCATATAAGTAATGCTCATGCTGTGATTTATTCCAATGGAAGTCAGCTGATTTTTAAAGATACCAGTACAAATGGTACATTAATTAATAATGTGCGGGTTCATCATCAATCTGTTATTATTAATTATGGGGATTCTATCCTTTTAGCAGGGAAGTATCCATTGACGTGGGACAGAGTCGGTGTATTTTTTCCTGTGGAGAAGCAACCAACACAAATCAATAGTGGCTATACTCCAAATGTCAAAAGTAAAACTGTAGTGAATCCCAGTTATGAACAGCAAGCGGTGTATTATGGCCCGATTCCTGTAAATGGAAAAAAGTTATCAGCTTCTGATAGTTCTGCCAACATAGAAGCGGAAACTGCTCGATTTAATTGGGGAGCTTTCTTTCTTTATCCATTTTGGGGTTTTGCTAACGGTATGTGGTGGGCTTTTCTGATTTCTTGGTTTTTTGGATGGACTATAATACCCAATATCTTGTTCGGTATCATGGGATCAAAGTGGGCCTGGAAAAACAAGCATTGGCGTGATATAAACCATTTTGTAATCGTTCAGGACAGTTGGAAAAGATGGGGTATTGGTCTCTTTATAGCAGGTGTTTTTATTTCAATTTTTACTATTTTGATTGTGATGGCATTAGCATCTTCTTTTTAAATCTAGAAAGTAGGCTATCTTTTCATGGTCGTAGTATTAATTCATAAATTTTATCCAAAAGAAGGAAAAAGAATAAAATAAACAAGAAGCAAAGTTACATCCTATCCATAAAAATACTATATTTATTGCAGCTAGAGAGCACTTTAAGTAATGCTTAAGACAGAAAACGAAAAGTAGTATATATGCTATATATTTTCTATTATTAATTACTTAAACACATTTTTTATGGAAGCCAAAAAATCAAAAAAGGCTGCAATTGAGAATCAAAGAGGTTCTTGGTTGTTGATGGGTTTGGTTGTTGCGCTTGCTTTCATGTTCGTATCGTTCGAATGGACACAGCATGATGTAAGAGTTGCGGCAGTATCATCTGATGATGAATCCATCTTTGTAACGGAGCTCGTTCCAATCACATTCCCTGAAGAGAAACTGGAACCGCCTCCTCCACCGGAAACTAAAGTAACAGAATTGTTCGAAATAGTAGATGATACCGAAGAGGTGACGGATAACGTTTCAGTAGTACCAGACAATGTGAATGAACCTTACAAGGTTGTTTGGGTACCGCCAGTAGTGGAAACTAAAGAAGTTGAGGAAGATGTTATTCACGTAAGTGTAGAAGTCATGCCCGAATTTCCCGGTGGTTCAGCTGAATTGCTGAAATATTTGAGTACTCATATCAAATATCCGACAATGTCTCAGGAGATGGGCTCACAAGGACGTGTAATTGTTCAGTTTGTCGTAGACAAAGACGGATCGATTACTAATCCGACAGTTGTACGAGGGGTAGATGCTTACCTGGATAAAGAAGCTATCCGTGTGATAAGTGGAATGCCAAAGTGGAAGCCCGGAGTGCAGAACGGTAAGAAAGTTCGAGTAAAATATACTGTACCTGTAGTATTCAGACTGCAGTAGTTACTTGAAATAAATGATTAAAAGGGTCGGTCCACCGCGGGAGCCGGCCCTTTTTTCAATAAAATAATATATCTTTGCGTCACGAACAAAAAAAATGAAAGACTGGTTTATGAATCTTCTGTATTACCTAAAAAGACCTTTTATCCGGCTCTCCCGTTTCCGCTACCGTTGTGGATATGGTGTGCACTCTCCTTTTGCTTTCAGTCTGATCACAGATGTGATTTATGAGAAGATGCCTTATTATGCATACGACCTGCTGAAGGTGGAACAGAAAAAGCGGATCACAACACAGAGATGGGAGAAAGGAATACCAAGAATCAACCGTCTGTTGTTCCGCCTGGTGAATAAAGTGCAACCGGCCACTATCATAGAAGTAGGCCAGCCCTCGGCAGCCTCTTTATATTTACAGTCAGCCAAACCTTCTGCCGGGTATCTTTTTGCTTCTGACTTATCAGAGCTCTTTCTGGATGCCGATACTCCGGTAGACTTTCTGTATCTGAATGACTATCGGAATCCGGCTTTGCTGGAAGAAGTTTTTAACATCTGTTCCCGTCGGACTACTCCGAATAGTTTGTTTGTCGTTCATGGGATCTGCTATTCAAAGGCAATGAAAAATCTTTGGAAACAGTTACAGAATGATGAGCGGGTGGGAATCACTTTTGACTTGTATGATGCAGGCTTGCTTTTTTTTGATACAACAAAGATTAAACAGCATTATATCGTCAACTTCTGATCACCTTTATACGTTAATCTTATATATAGTAATGATGAAAAATAGACGTTTATGAAAAAAAGCCTTGTATATACAAAGACCGGTGACAAAGGAACTACCAGTCTTGTCGGCGGAAGCCGCGTTCCGAAGACCCATATTCGTTTGGAAGCATACGGAACAATTGACGAACTTAATTCCTATCTGGGATGGCTGAATACGTATTTGCTGGATGAGGCAGACCGGGATTTTATCCTGAGTATACAGCATAAGCTATTCTCTATCGGTTCACATCTGGCAACTGACCAGGAAAAAACACAACTGAAAGTCGCCAGTATCCTTACTTCGGAGGATGTGGAACGCATCGAGCGCGAGATTGATAAACTGGATGAACAATTGCCCGAACTTTGTGCCTTTATCATACCCGGAGGTAGCCGTGGAGCGGCTGTTTGTCATGTGTGCCGTACGATTTGCCGGAGAGCCGAACGTCGCATTCTGACTCTGTCCGAAACTTGTACAATTTCTCCTGAAGTGTTAGCTTTTGTCAACAGATTATCAGATTATTTGTTTGTTTTATCCCGAAAAATTAATTTTGATGAACAAAATAATGAAATATTTTGGGATAATAGTTGGAAATGATAGATTTTATTATACTTTTGCCGAAAAATAGAAAATAAGTATTCACTTTTTAATACTCAAGATTATGTATTGGACATTGGAATTAGCATCGAAACTGGAAGATGCTCCCTGGCCGGCGACCAAGGACGAATTGATTGATTACGCTATGCGTTCGGGTGCTCCTCTTGAAGTGATAGAGAATCTGCAAGAGATGGAAGATGAAGGCGAAATCTATGAGAGTATCGAAGATATTTGGCCGGATTATCCTAGTAAAGAAGATTTCTTTTTTAACGAGGAAGAGTATTGATTTAGAAAAAGAAACCGAACATATAAAAATACCCGATAGCTGTGTGAAAGCTATCGGGTATTTTTTATTCTCATACAATATTAAAAGACCGGCATCTGCCAGATGAATCCTACCGAAATCCGGTTGGTACTGTAATTCTCTTGTCCCAGCACTTTGGCACGGGAGGTGAAGTCATAAGAACGTCCTACATAGGTCACGAAGAAATGCAGGTTGGTTTCCATCGGATAAAATTCGATACCTGCCAGATACCCCCAGGAGGTACGGTAGTTACCTTTTTCTATCCCTTCGGAGGCTTTGGTTACGGAAGCCGTTTCATACATTCCTTTCACAAAGGCATTCCATTTCGGAAGAAAACGATAGTTGCACTTGGCTACTACGGATAAATAACCTGTATCAAACGCATTGTGTCCGCTCGGACGACCGACGATGCCGGTGATAATCCCTTTACGGTCAATCTCTTCTTTTGAGTACATGAAGTCGACAAAAGCGTTCCACTTTCCGAGATTCAGTTCATTTCCTACAGCATAGTAATACATATTATGATCTTTGGCTTCGTTCATCACAGAGGCCGACCAGCGGGTTTTAAATACATTATTAAAGTTGCCAATCCAGTTTAAGGTATAGACCAGCGGCATTTTTCCGGATTTCAGATCGGGGAGATTACCCTCCGCATCCTCTGTGATTCCGTAAGTGTTGTCGAAAGAGCTATTGCGGCTGTTCAATATCTGCAGATTAAGTTGCTGATCGGGAGTTATGTTATAACTTGCATTCAGCCCGGTCAGGAAGTTACTCATGTAATCGATCATATCACAGTATTGATAGACATCGATCGGGTTGAGGTCAAACTCGAAGCCGCCATAGTTGGCACTTTGTTTACCGGCAAACAGGTTGAACTTATCGTTGAGCTTGATACCGATGCCTGCCCAGTCGATGGAGGTCGGGAGGTTGTCTATCATATTGTTTCCGTCGTTCGAGCGGTTGAGACGCTGGCGGTAACGGTAAGAAAGCCAGTTGTTGATATTTCCTTTCGCTTCGATGCGGAGCTGGTGCATATTGAAGTCACCTTCCTGAAATCCATTTTGGAAATGAGCGTCAAAACTTCCTTGCATATTCAGGTATAAGTTGAACTTATCCGTTTTCTTTTTTACGTCTGTCAGTTCCTCGAAAAGAGGAGTGTTTGGGGAGAACTTTTGGGCATACATTGCCTGTATGCTACCCGCAAGGAGTAGCATAAACATTAATTTTTTCATAAGTCGGTCCGGTTTTTAGTATTCGTTAAAGTATTCCTGAATTTGTTTCCAGTCCGTGGTTTTGGTCAACGCAAGCATCAATAGTACACGTGACTTTTGCGGATTCAATTCCTGAGAGGCTACAAACTGATACTTGGCGTCGTCCACTTCCGCATCGAGGGTGGTAGGACCAGTCGGTACGCGGGAAGAACGAACGACTACAATGCCTTTTCTGCGGGCGTCTATCAATGACGGAAATATGTTTTTATGAATATTACCGTTTCCGACTCCTGCATGGATGATTCCTTTGTATCCGTTGTTGAGCAACGGAGTCATCATATCGGCTTCGATATTGGAATAGCTGTATACGATGCCGACTTTGGGCAATGAAGTCAGTTTGGTGACATCAAATACGGATTGGGTGGTATGTTTCTTCAGTGTGATCTGATTGTAACATACTTTACCGTTCAGTACATATCCCAATGCACCGGAATTGGGAGCCTGGAAAGTCTGTACATCAACCGTGTTCATTTTGACTACGCTTTCTGCACCCAGAATCAGGCCGTTCATGGCAACCAGTACACCTTTGTCTTTTGATTCTTTAGCTGCAGCGGTAACTACGGCATTATAAAGATTCAGTGGACCGTCGGCACTTAATGCTGTAGAGGGGCGCATGGCACCTACCAATACAACAGGCTTGTCACTTTTGACAGTCAGATTCAGAAAGTAAGCAGTCTCTTCCATCGTATCCGTTCCGTGAGTGATCACAATTCCGTCGATATCCGGTCGTTTTAATAACTCGTTGATTTTCTTGGCAAGTGTCAGCCAGACTTCGTCATTCATGTCCTGTGAACCGATTCTCACAATCTGTTCGCCGGTTACATTGGCGATATCTTTGATTTCGGGGACTGCATCCAGCAATGCACCGATAGCAACCTGTCCTGCCGTATAGCTGGTGCCCGTAGCCGAGCTTCCTGTTCCGGCAATGGTTCCTCCGGTAGCAAGGATGTGGATATTCGGTTTTGCGGCAAATGCCATTGTTGCGGATAATAGTAGTGTTACTACTACCAGGCCTAATTTCTTAATTTGTTTCATAACTGAAATGAGTTTAGGTTAATAATATATTAGAATATTTGAATAAAGAGCAGTCCTAACGCAATAGCGACTACGGTAGATACCAGTCCGGGCATCATAAACGAATGATTCAACACATATTTACCGATTTTTGTTGTTCCGGTGCGGTCGAAATTAATGGCGGCTACGACAGTCGGGTAATTCGGGATAAAGAAATACCCGTTCACTGCGGGGAATAAGGCAATCAGCATATACGGAGAAATACCTAATGCGATGCCCAGCGGCATCAATGCCCGTACCGTGGCTGCCTGGCTATATAACAGGATAGACATGACGAACAGCGCAATACCGAACAACCATGGCATCTGCCGCACGATTCCTTCGATGGAAAGAGTGAGCTGTGCCATATTGCCCTGAAGGAAAGTATCACCCATCCACGCAATACCGAAGATGGCGATAACAGCCTGCATCCCGGCAGGGAATACAGAACCCTGCGTTGCTTTGATTCCATCCGTCTTGGTTACTATAAGGATGATAGCGGCTGCCGACAACATTACGATCTCGATAATGGAGGACATACCGAGCGTGACGATTTCTCCATCGATCAGGAAACTGGGGCGCATACCTTCAAAAGAGCCGAAAAGGACGATAAAAGCAGTTGCCAATATAAAGATGAGTACGGAAAGCATGGCAGAACGTTTGTTCTTGACATCTTTAATCTCTATCTTCTTGTCATTGAAAAGACCTTCTTTCAAGCGCTTTTGATACTCGGGATCCTCTATCAGTTCCTTGCCGACCTTCATGGAGAACAAAGCGCCGACCAATACTCCGATGATAGTGGCGGGAATCGTAATTTTAAGAATGTCGAATAATGTAATGTCGAAACCTGCCAGTAACCCGAGCAGAGCTACCGTAGCGGCAGAGATGGGACTGGCTGTGATAGCCTGTTGCGAAGCAATCACAGCAATACCGAGCGGACGTTCCGGACGAATCTTTGTTTCGGTAGCTACCTCGGCAATCACGGGCAATACGGAATAAGCCACATGCCCGGTTCCGGCAATAAAGGTGAACAGGTAAGTCACCAATGGGCTGAGCAGTGTGACGTGTGAAGGATTTTTGCGTAGCAAATGTTCTGCCAGTTTCACCATATAGTCCAGCCCGCCGGCTGCTTGCATACAGGAGGCGGCGGAAATGACGGCGGCAATCATCAACATAACGTCGATAGGTGGTGCGGTGGGTTGTAAACCAAAAACGAACGTGAGTATTCCCAATCCTACTCCTCCCATGACACCGAGTCCGATGCCTCCCAAACGTGCGCCAATAATAATGGCTGTCAGAACAAATGCTAATTGTAATATCATTGGTTGTTGTTTTATAAGTTCCTAACAAAGATAAAGGATTTATCTTCGTTTTTTCTCTGTTTCTAAGATAAACAACAAAAAAGTTATTGAATAGTTTTTGCATATTTATTAAAACAATAACATCTCTGGCTGGTTATTATATCAACTAACGAATGTGTTATTGTTATAAAACAACCGATATGGAACAGAAATTATCAAAAAAAACTCGTACAGAGAGCGACTTGATAGGTAGTCGTGAAGTGCCGGAAAGTGCATTGTATGGAGTACAGACACTCCGTGGTATTGAAAACTTTCGCATCAGCAAGTTTCATTTGAATGAGTATCCCCTGTTTATTCAGGCATTGGCCATCACTAAAATGGGAGCTGCCGTTGCCAACCGTGAACTGGAGTTACTGACCGAGGAACAGACGGATGCCATACTGAAGGCTTGTAAAGAAATACTGGAAGGAAAACATCATGACCAGTTCCCTGTAGATATGATTCAGGGTGGAGCCGGAACCACCACCAATATGAATGCCAATGAAGTGATTGCCAACCGTGCACTGGAACTGATGGGACATGCACGCGGAGAGTATCAATACTGCTCGCCCAACGATCACGTCAACCGTTCGCAATCTACCAATGATGCGTATCCTACAGCCATTCACATTGGTCTGTATTATACCCATCTTAAATTGGTGAAACACTTTGCAACACTGATCGAGGCTTTCCGAAAGAAAGGAGCGGAGTTTGCACACATCATCAAGATGGGACGTACCCAACTGGAAGATGCCGTACCGATGACACTCGGACAAACCTTTAATGGATTCGCAAGTATTCTGGAACATGAACTGAAGAATCTCGATTTTGCCGCACAGGATTTTCTGACGGTCAACATGGGGGCAACAGCCATCGGAACCGGAATTACCGCCGAACCGGAATATGCGGAAAAGTGCATTGCTGCTCTGCGCAAGATTACCGGACTGGATATCAAACTGGCAGATGACCTGATAGGCGCTACTTCGGATACTTCCTGCATGGTAGGATATTCTTCGGCCATGCGGCGTGTAGCTGTCAAGATGAACAAGATCTGTAATGATCTGAGGCTATTGGCTTCCGGTCCTCGTTGCGGACTGGGAGAAATCAATCTGCCTGCCATGCAGCCGGGCTCTTCCATTATGCCGGGAAAGGTGAATCCTGTCATTCCGGAAGTCATGAATCAGGTTTCTTATAAAGTGATAGGAAACGACCTTTGTGTGGCTATGAGTGGAGAGGCTGCGCAGATGGAACTGAATGCGATGGAACCTGTCATGGCACAATGCTGTTTTGAATCTGCGGACTTGTTGATGAACGGTTTTGATACATTACGTACCTTATGTATTGATGGCATCACAGCCAATGAAGAAAAATGCCGTCGGGATGTACACAACAGTATCGGAGTAGTGACCGCACTGAATCCCGTAATTGGGTATAAACATTCTACCAAGATAGCGAAGGAAGCCCTGGAAACGGGCAAAGGAGTGTATGAACTGGTGCTGGAACATAACATTCTTTCCAAAGAAGACCTGGATACGATTTTAAAACCGGAGAATATGATAAAACCAGTGAAGCTGGATATTCATCCGAATCATTGATTTATACCTGTTGAAGGAAAAAGAGAGCTATATCCTAAGTGATATCAGTTCTCTTTTTCTATTAAATAATTTTATATGGGAATAATTGCCAATTCATCCGGTAAAATGGTTATTGATAGTCTGCCGGAAAGGGACGACCTTTGCAGTGTCAATGAAAGACGTTAATAAGATGATTTCTAACTAAAGATATTTGGATATGAATGCATTTGATGTTATTATTATCGGTTTCGGCAAAGGCGGGAAGACCCTTGCGGCAGAGTTCGCGAAACGTGGACAAAAAGTGGCTGTTGTAGAACGTTCTGATAAAATGTACGGAGGTACGTGTATCAATATCGGCTGTATCCCGACTAAGACATTGGTACATCAGGCGAAGATAGCTTCCGGCATGAAAGGACTTACATTCCTCGAAAAGAGCGAATTTTACCGGAATGCTGTTTCTGTGAAAGATTCGGTTACGGGTGCGCTGCGAAATAAAAACTATCATAATCTGGCTGATAACCCTCATGTGACCGTTTACACCGGATTCGGCTCTTTTGTATCTTCGGATACGGTATCTGTCCGCACTGCGGCGGAAGAGTTACTGTTGACAGCTAAGCAAATCATTATTAATACAGGAGCGGAAACGGTCATTCCATCCATTGACGGCATAGCGGACAATCCTTTTGTTTATACCAGCACTTCCATTATGGAACTCACGGATCTTCCGCGTCATCTTGTGATTGTCGGCGGTGGTTATATCGGACTGGAATTTGCATCCATGTATGCTTCCTTCGGCTCTCAGGTGACAGTACTTGAAAGCTATCCGGAATTGATTGCGCGCGAAGACCGTGACATTGCTGCCAGCGTCAAGGAAACATTGGAGAAGAAAGGCATTGTTTTCCGGATGAACGTCAAGGTGCAGTCCGTAAACCATACATCAGAAAAAGCGATCGTTGCTTTCACGGACTCGCAAACGAACGAGGCATTTGAATTGGAAGCCGATGCCGTGCTGTTGGCTACAGGACGCAGACCAAATACGCAAGGTCTTCATTTGGAAGCTGCCGGAGTAGAGGTGGATGCACGTGGAGCCATTATTGTAGATGAATATCTGAAAACAACGAATCCCGCTATCCGTGCGGTGGGTGATGTGAAAGGTGGTTTGCAGTTTACGTATATCTCATTGGATGACTATAGGATTATCAGAGAAGACTTATTCGGAGACGCGGAGCGGAAGACAAGCGACCGTAATCCGGTCAGCTATTCTGTATTTATTGACCCGCCTTTGGCTCGCATCGGTCTGAATGAAGAGGAAGCACGCAAGCAGAATCTCAATATTATCGTGAAGAAATTGCCCGTTATGGCGATACCGAGAGCTAAGACTTTGGGAGAAACAGACGGGCTGTTAAAGGCGATTATTGACAAGAAGACAGGACTGATTTTGGGATGTATGCTGTTTGCACCCGATTCAAGCGAGGTGATAAACACTGTTGCACTCGCTATGAAGACAGGACAGGACTATACTTTCCTTCGCGACTTCATTTTTACTCATCCCAGCATGAGCGAAGCATTAAATGATTTGTTTGCGTAGTAGCATTTTTCCATATACTCGTAAAAAAATAAAATAAATAAAGGAAACAAATTGATCATGTCTGTTTTTTAGTATATTCGTGAAAAGTAGTATATACATACAAAGCAAAACTAAAAGAATACAAATTAAAAACAGCGATTATGAAAAACAAACCTTTTGAGAATTTTGACTTTATAGACTTCTGGGATGATGATGAATATGCTATGAATGAATATATTGGCGCACCTCCTACAGAAGAGATGATAGAAGAAACAGAACGTGAACTGGGATACAAACTCCCCGAATCTTATATTTGGCTGATGAAGCAGCATAACGGTGGAATACCTTTCAATGTTTGTTTTCCTTGCGACGAACCTACCAGTTGGGCGGACGACCATGTGGCTATCACTGGCATTATGGGAGTCGATAAGGATAAGATTTATTCTCTTTGCGGACAGCTCGGCAGCCGTTTCATGATTGAAGAATGGGGGTATCCGGACATTGGAGTGGCTATCTGCGACTGTCCTTCTGCGGGACATGATATGATTTTCCTTGATTATCGGGAGTGTGGTCCGCAGGGCGAACCGAAAGTCGTTCATGTCGATCAGGAAGATGATTATTATGTTACTTTCCTTGCCGATAACTTTGAAGAATTTATTCGGGGACTTGTCAACGAAGAAGTCTTTGATACGTCGGAAGAAGATGAAAGAATGGAGCTGGAAAAAGTTCGGAACGCAGCTTTCTCACCGCTCTTGTCCGATTTGTGCGCAAAGTGTGATCATCCCGTGGATACGGAGCGATGGATTCGGAAGATATCGGAAGAGATAGTAACCGATAAAGGATTCTTTGCGCTTCATGCCGACGAACGTTCTTATCTGCTTTACGACATCCAGTTGTGGCTTTACACCAACGTTTATCCCGATACGACGGAAGAAGATTACCTGTCTGCTTATAAAAAGATAATAGCGCTGGACGGTGAGTTCAGTACGGGAGGATATGCTTCGGACTTTGTTACCGATTGGCTGACACGACGCAAGGAGAGCGGTATGGTTACGTGTAATGACGGCATTCTTTCGATGGCGGCGGGAACTAAGGAAGCCTTGCTGGCAAATCGGGAGTTGATTTCGAACAAAGAGCAATAATTTGTGTTTATTTATTATAAATATATATCTTTGTCCCGAATTATAAACACGTAGATTTATGAAAAAGATTTTTGGTGCTTTAATGATTGCCGTATGTATCGGTATGGCGATGCCTGCCCAGGCACAATTACATTTTGGTGTAAAGGGTGGTTTAAACTTGTCTAAAGCAAGCTTTTCTGATGTGAAAGAAAACTTTAAAAAGGATAATTTTACAGGTTTCTTTATCGGTCCGATGGCGGAATTCAATATTCCGGTTGTGGGATTAGGAGTCGATGCGTCTTTGCTTTTTGCTCAAAGAGGTATAAAAATCTCTGATGGAGGTGAAGAAGCTACTGTCAAGCAGAATGGCTTGGATATTCCGGTCAATTTGAAATATAACATCGGTCTGGGAAGTCTGGTAGGTCTTTATGTGGCTGCCGGTCCTGATTTTTACTTTGATTTTGCCGGTAATAAGACAATAGACGGAGTAAAAACCGATAAAAAGAAAGCTGAAGTCGGTATCAATGTCGGTGCAGGTGTGAAGCTGTTGAATCATCTGCAAGTAGGAGCTAATTATAATATTCCGTTGGGCAAGACTGCCAGCTTTGAAGACATTGAAGGCTCATACAAAACCAAGACTTGGCAAGTATCTGTTGCTTATATTTTCTAAGCCATTCGTTACATTCAATCATACAAAGAAAGAGCTTCCGATAAAGGAGGCTCTTTTTTATTCAAGGTAGTTTGTTTAAGGTATTGGTCTGTAAACCTGAATCTATTTTATCAGATTCCGGTGTGCAGACTATTTTTCTTATCAGTGTTCCCTCTTCCTCTTTTAAATCCCCATTTTTTTATTGTACTTTTGTGCTTGCAATGAAAAAGTATGTAGATGTCATATTACCATTACCGCTTCCGAAGTACTTTACCTATTCTCTGCCGGATGAATGTGCGGAAGAGGTTGAGATCGGATGCCGTGTGATAGTTCCTTTCGGACGGAAGAAATTTTATACAGCTATCGTTCGTAATGTTCATTATTGTGCTCCGACGGAGTATGAGGTGAAGGATATATCTGCATTACTGGATGCTTCTCCTATTTTATTGTCCACTCAATTTAAGTTTTGGGAGTGGCTGGCGGATTACTATCTCTGTACACAAGGAGACGTTTATAAAGCGGCACTTCCTTCTGGTTTGAAGTTGGAGAGTGAAACGATTGTAGAATATAATCCCGATTTTGAGGCGGATGCACCGTTGTCGGAAAGAGAACAGCGCATTCTTGATTTGCTTTCAGTAGATTCTCAGCAATGTGTCACGAAACTGGAGAAGGAGAGTGGCATGAAAAATATCCTCACAGTCATCAAATCTCTGCTGGATAAAGAAGCCATCTTTGTGAAAGAGGAATTGCGCCGTACTTACAAGCCGAAAACGGAGGCAAGAGTACGATTAGCCGGTTCTGCTGATGAAAAGCGGCTTCATATCTTATTTGATATCCTGTCCCGTGCTCCGAAGCAGTTGGCGTTGCTGATGAAATATGTCGAGTGTTCGGGAATCCTTGGAAGAGAAACACCGAAAGAAGTTTCGAAAAAAGAGCTGTTGCAACGTGCAGGGGTGTCTCCTTCTATTCTGAATGGCTTGGTGGAGAAAAAGATATTTGAGATTTACTTTCATGAAGTCGGCCGGCTGAATCAGGAAATGAAGGAGGTCGTAGAGTTGAATGCCTTGAACGAGTTTCAGCAGCGGGCGCACGATGAGATCGTGCAATCCTTTCAGGAAAAAAATGTCTGCCTGCTTCATGGAGTTACATCCAGTGGAAAGACAGAAGTATACATTCATCTGATAGAAGAAACGATTCGTCAAGGGAAACAAGTATTGTATCTCTTGCCTGAAATAGCATTAACCACTCAAATCACAGAGCGCCTGCAACGGGTATTCGGTTCTCGTTTGGGGATTTATCATTCCAAGTTTCCGGATGCCGAGCGGGTAGAGATATGGCGGAAGCAACTGGGAGATAAAGGATATGATATCATCCTTGGAGTCCGTTCTTCCGTATTTCTTCCTTTCCGTGATCTGGGCCTGGTGATTGTAGACGAAGAGCATGAGAACACCTATAAGCAACAGGACCCTGCTCCTCGCTATCATGCACGGAATGCGGCTATCGTACTGGCTGCCATGTATGGAGCAAAAACGCTTCTCGGCACTGCTACCCCCTCTATAGAAACATGGCAGAACGCAAGGAATGGAAAATATGGATTTGTACAACTGAAAGAACGATATAAAGAAATTCAGCTGCCGGAGATTATTCCAGTGGATATCAAAGAGCTGCATCGCAAGAGGCGGATGGTCGGACAGTTCTCGCCGTTACTGATACAATATATGAAAGAAGCACTGGAACAGAAAGAACAAGTCATTCTCTTCCAGAACCGTCGCGGATTTGCACCGATGATAGAATGCCGTACTTGCGGCTGGGTGCCGAAATGTAAGAACTGCGATGTGAGTCTGACTTATCATAAAGGTATCAACCAACTGACCTGCCACTATTGCGGCTATACCTATCAACTGCCGAAGTTCTGTCCCGCCTGTGAAGGAACAGAACTGGTCAATCGTGGCTTTGGTACGGAAAAGATTGAAGATGATATCAAAGTCCTTTTCCCGGAAGCGGCTGTTGCCCGAATGGATTTAGACACTACCCGTACCCGCGCTGCCTACGAGAAGATTATCGCCGATTTTGAACAGGGAAAGACGGATATACTGATCGGTACGCAAATGGTATCGAAAGGTCTGGACTTTGATCATGTAAGTATAGTGGGCATCTTGAATGCGGACACCATGCTCAATTATCCGGATTTCCGTTCTTACGAACGTGCTTTCCAACTGATGGCACAAGTAGCAGGACGAGCCGGGCGTAAGAATAAACGCGGGCGGGTGGTACTGCAAACGAAAAGCATTGATCACCCCATTATCCATCAGGTTATCGGTAATAACTATGAAGAAATGGTAGACGGTCAACTCGCTGAACGACAAATGTTTCATTATCCCCCTTACTATCGGTTGGTGTATGTCTATCTGAAAAACCATAATGAAGCATTGCTGGACCAGATGGCTGCGGTCATGGCAGAGAAATTAAGAATCGTGTTCGGAAACCGGGTATTGGGACCGGACAAACCTCCCGTTGCTCGTATCCAGACATTATTCATCAAAAAGATAGTGCTGAAGATCGAACAGAATGCCCCGATGGGACGTGCGCGGGAATTGCTACAACGTATCCAGAAAGATATGCTGGAGGATGAACGCTATAAATCCTTGATTGTCTATTATGATGTAGACCCCATGTAGCACTCGATACAGACCTAATATTTTTCTTATAATAACCTTTATAAATTAACTAACCATGAAACGACTTACGATTTATTGCTTAACATGTCTTATTGGTGTGAGTCCTCTTTTTGCCCAGCAAGGAGTGACTCAGTGTGGAACCCCTACGGGGCAACCGAAATTTCCAATAGAAACTTATCAGGAACTGCCCGACCCTTCCTCCCCCTCTGATAAAGACTGGGCAGCAGTTACCAACCCTCAGATTTCCTGGGGAACTATTGACACCCGCTATGCGAAGCATCGGCTTCCTCAGCTGAAAAAACAGCAGCTTACCACTTTAAAAGGCTGGCGTGGCGAACGTGTAAATGCGCAGGCTGTTGTCTGGACCGGCACTGAGGTGAAAGATCTGAACTTCAGCTTTACCGATTTTAAAGATAAAAAAGGAAATAGCCTTTTGGATGAGGCGTTTAAAGCCGGTTTCATCCGTTATGTAATGACCGATGAACTGAATAAAGATGGCAGAGGCGCATGCGGTCACCGTCAAGCAGTGGATTACGATTCGTTGTTGGTAGCCGACCCGATTGATACGAACTTGAAATCAATGTCTGTTCCGGCACGTACTGTTCAACCTATCTGGGTGCAATGCTGGATTCCTCAATCGGCTACTCCCGGAACCTACAAGGGTGCCTTGCTGATAAAAGACGGTTCCCGTCTGTTGCAGCAGCTTAATCTCGAAATCCTTGTTTCTTCCCGTGAGCTTCCTGCACCGTCCGAATGGGCTTATCATCTGGATTTGTGGCAGAGTCCGTTTGCCGTAGCCCGTTATTATCAGGTTCCCTTGTGGAGTCAGGAGCATCTGGATGCTATGCGCCCGCTGATGAAAATGCTGGCGGATGCCGGTCAAAAGATTATCACAGCCACTTTGACACATAAACCTTGGAACGGTCAGACTGAAGATTATTTCGAGACAATGGTAACATGGATGAAACGTGCCGACGGCACTTGGACTTTCGACTATACGGTTTTTGATCGCTGGGTAGAGTTTATGATGAGTGTCGGTATCAATCAGCAGATTAACTGTTACTCTATGGTTCCCTGGGAATTATCTTTCCAGTATTTTGATCAGGCAACAAATTCATTGAAATTTGTGAGGACAGCACCGGGAGAACCTGCTTATGAAGAAATGTGGGTTGCGATGCTTACTTCTTTTTCCAAGCATCTGAGAGAAAAGGGATGGTTTGATATTTGTGCGATTGCGATGGATGAGCGTCCGATGGATGTCATGCAGAAAACGTTGAAAGTAATCCGTAAGGCAGATCCGGAGTTTAAAGTTTCACTGGCCGGTAATTATCATGCTGAGATAGAGCCGGACTTGTACGATTATTGCATTGTTATCGGACAGAACTTCCCGGAAGAAGTACGTCTCCGCCGTGCGGCCGAGAATAAACGTACCACCTATTATACTTGTTGTACGGAAGCACATCCCAATACATTCACTTTCTCCGATCCTGCTGAGGCTGCATGGATGAGTTTCTATTCTTCGAAGAAGCATCTGGACGGCTATCTGCGTTGGGCATACAATAGCTGGCCTTTGGAGCCGTTGCTCGATTCACGTTTCCGCACGTGGGCGGCTGGAGATACTTATCTTGTGTATCCGGGAGCCCGTAGCTGTATCCGTTTCGAACGTCTGATCGAAGGTATTCAGGCACATGAGAAAATAACGATTCTTCGTCAGGAATTTGAGAAGAAGGGAAATAAAGCCGGATTAAAGAAGATAGAGAAAATGCTGGCCCCGTTCAATTTGGGTAATATGCCGGAAATACCAGCAGCCGTTACCGTAAACCGGGCCAATCAGATACTTCATTCGTTTTGATAATAGAAACGAATGAAGCCTGTCAATTATTAAACGTAAATTATGAAGAAAATATTATTTGTCTGCCTCGGAAATATCTGCCGTAGCTCTACGGCGGAAGGAGTAATGCTTCACCTGATCAAAGAAGCCGGACTGGAAAAAGAATTTGTGATTGATTCCGCCGGAATCCTGTCTTATCATCAAGGCGAATTGCCGGATAGCCGGATGCGTGCACACGCTGCCCGTCGGGGCTATCAACTGGTTCATCGCTCCCGTCCGGTGCGGACAGAGGACTTTTATAATTTTGATTTGATTATTGGCATGGACGACCGTAACATAGATGATCTGAAAGAAAAAGCTCCTTCTACGGAAGAGTGGAAAAAGATTCATCGTATGACGGAGTACTGTACCCGCATTCCCGCCGACCATGTCCCCGACCCCTACTATGGAGGGGCCGAAGGATTTGAATATGTGCTGGATGTACTCGAAGACGCTTGCGCTGGTCTGCTTACTTCTTTAACTCAGGATAACTGATCCGTGTGTGATAAGCGATCTTCAGTTTTTCTTTGAATACCGTCTTGATGGTCGCAATGTCCTTGAAAGTGATAGGGCATTCTTTGAAATAACCTTCAGCAACTTGGGAGTCTATAATTTTGTCGACCAGGTTGCTGATAGTTTCTTCCGTATATTCCGGCAGACTGCGTGACGCCGCTTCGACAGCATCCGCCATCATCAGAATAGCTGTCTCCTTTGAGAAAGGATTAGGGCCCGGATAGGTGAACAGTTCTTCATTCGGTTCCTCGTCGGGGTGCTCGTTCTTCCATGAGATATAGAAGAACTTCGTTTTTCCCCGTCCATGATGGGTGCTGATAAAGTCTTTGATTACTTTCGGCAGATTATGCTTGTCCGCCAGTTTTAATCCGTCTGTCACATGACTGATCACGACCTGGGCACTTTGCTCGTAATTCAGATTCTTATGAGGATTGACGCCTCCCGACTGATTTTCCGTAAAGAAAGCGGGATTCTCCATCTTGCCGATATCATGATACAAAGCTCCGGTACGTACTAATTGACTTTTCGCTCCGATACGGATCGCTGCCTCTGCCGCCAGATTGGCTACCTGCATAGAGTGCTGGAAAGTTCCGGGCACGGTTTCGGACATCTGCCGGAGAAGATCACTGTTGATATTGGAAAGTTCGACCAAAGTCACATTAGAGGTAAAGCCGAACGTCTTTTCCAGCAGAAACAGCAACGGATATGTAAACAGCAGCAGAATACCATTAATAAAGAAATAGGTATACATCCGTGCATTCAGCTTAGAGAAGTCATTGGCAAGTCCATTCTCGGTCATTAGCTCGAATGCGAAGTAAATAGCCGCATAAGTCAGTATCACCAATAAGGCCGTGCGGAAGAGCTGTGATCTCTGCGAAAGTTCCCTTAAACTGAAAATGGCAACTAATCCGGCAGCCAACTGCGTCAGAATGAACTCATGCGGAAAACGCAGGGATATAGAGCAGATTAATATCGTAATGACATGTGTCAGAAAGGCAGTTCGTGAATCGAGGAAAACCCGTATGATAATGGGCAGCATCGCGTACGGAATCATATATACATTAAATATATTATGTGATACCATGAAAGCTGTTACTACACTATAAAATACAATCAGTGTAAACAGTAACGACAGGCTGCCTTTGCGCTCATAATAATCTTTTCGGAACAGGTCGAGATAGAGCATAAAGCAAAGCATCAGCATACCGACAAACAAAATCTGTCCGCCAAGAATCAAGCGGCTCTGATCAATGGATTCACTTCGCTTGATAGACTCTTTGCGTAATGATTCCAGAATATTGTACGTTTCGGGGCTGATGATTTCTCCACGGTCTATAATTTTCTGTCCGCTGACGACTAATCCGTTGGCCCAGGAATAGTTGTTCAGCATTTCCTCTTTGGCGGTCTGTGTCCGTTGCTGGTCGAATGTGAGATTGGGCGTGATATATTCGTTTAAAGAACATTGTCTCAGAATCTCACGGTTGAAGTGGGTCGTATCTGCGGAAAGCAAGTACTCATAAGCTTTTTTGACCGTATATATATGATCGGTAGGCTTGGAGTTGGCGAGTTTATCGTCGATGATCATGATTGCCGAAGTACTGTCCTTGTGGAGTTCTTGTATGTTTTCTGTCGAAACGATGCCCTCTCCGTATATTTCTTTTAATGTCCGTTCGATGTATCGCAGATAATCTACGGAAGGAAGTATACCTTTCAGGTGAGTATGGTAATTCTCTTTCAGCTTGGCGATTGCGTCTTTCTCTACTTGTTTGTCAAGCAGATAATATGGTTGGAAGGAAGCCAGCAAACTATCCTGTTCCCGGTTCACCACTGCGTCGTCTTTATAGATCGGAAAGTCAAAAGTGGCTATCAGCTGCCCGTACTTCCAGGGCTTGTTTATGTCAAACTGATAGTTGAATTTTCCGTCACGTGGCAGGAAATAGACAATCAGTGTCACTGTCGCTACAAACAGCAATGATTTATATAATATATCTCTTCTTGAGAACCTCTTTTTCTTCTTCATATGTTCCATACGCATTGAAATTTTTGCGAAAAGTACAAAAAAAAACAATAGTGTGGAAAAAAAGGTTTAATTTTGCCACGATTTACCTATACTAACCCAAATTATGGCAGAAAGAAAAGTAAGAGTTCGTTTTGCTCCAAGTCCTACGGGAGCACTGCACATCGGTGGTGTGCGTACAGCTTTGTATAATTATCTATTTGCGCGTCAACACGGCGGAGACCTCATTTTCCGTATTGAAGATACTGACTCCAACCGGTTCGTGCCGGGAGCGGAAGAGTATATACTTGAGTCATTCAAGTGGTTGGGTATCCACTTTGACGAAGGAGTGAGCTTCGGTGGAGAACACGGCCCGTACCGTCAGTCCGAACGTCGCGAAATCTATAAGAAATACGTGCAGATTTTGTTGGATAATGACAAGGCATACATCGCTTTTGATACTCCCGAGGAACTGGACGCTAAGCGTGCGGAAATTGCTAACTTCCAATATGATGCATCGACCCGCGGGATGATGCGTAATTCTCTGACAATGTCGAAAGAAGAAGTGGACGCATTGATTGCTGAAGGAAAGCAATATGTGGTTCGCTTTAAGATCGAGCCGAACGAGGATGTTCACGTGAATGACTTGATTCGTGGCGAAGTCGTTATTAATTCATCTATTCTGGATGACAAGGTGCTTTATAAGTCGGCTGACGAACTGCCTACTTATCATCTCGCAAACATTGTGGATGACCATTTGATGGAAGTGTCTCATGTAATCCGTGGCGAAGAATGGTTGCCTTCGGCACCGCTGCACGTACTTTTGTACCGTGCATTCGGCTGGGAAGACACGATGCCGGAATTTGCCCACTTGCCTTTGCTGTTGAAGCCGGAAGGAAACGGTAAACTAAGCAAGCGTGACGGCGACCGTTTGGGATTCCCTGTATTCCCGTTGGAATGGCGTCCGGAATCGGGAGAAGTGTCTTCCGGATATCGTGAATCGGGTTATTTGCCCGAAGCGGTGATTAACTTCCTGGCTTTGTTGGGATGGAATCCGGGCAACGATCAGGAAGTGATGTCTATGGACGAGATGATAAAACTGTTCGACATTCATCGTTGCAGCAAGTCCGGAGCTAAATTCGACTATAAAAAAGGTATTTGGTTCAATCATCAGTATATCCAGCTTAAACCGAATGAAGAAATTGCCGAACTGTTTTTGCCTGTGTTGAAAGAGCATGGGGTAGAGGCTCCTTTCGAGAAGGTCGTTACGGTAGTCGGCATGATGAAAGACCGTGTAAGTTTTATCAAGGAACTGTGGGATGTATGTAGTTTCTTCTTTGTGGCTCCTGCTGAATATGACGAAAAGACAGTGAAGAAACGCTGGAAAGAAGACTCGGCAAAATGTATGACTGAGTTGGCGGAAGTAATTGCCGGCATCGAGGATTTCAGCATTGAAGGTCAGGAGAAAGTAGTGATGGACTGGATTGCTGAAAAAGGTTACCATACAGGTAATATAATGAATGCTTTCCGTCTGACACTGGTAGGCGAAGGTAAAGGTCCGCATATGTTCGATATTTCCTGGGTGTTGGGCAAGGAAGAGACATTGGCTCGTATGAAGCGCGCCGTAGAGGTACTTAAATAATTAGGATTTGTAAATTATGCTTTACAATCTGGCAATAGTTATTTATGACCTTTTGGTTCATTTTGCTGCTCCGTTCAGCCGTAAGCCCCGAAAAATGATGAAAGGGCATTGGGTGGTGTATGAACTTCTACGACAGCAAGTGGAGAAAGGGGAGCAGTATATTTGGTTTCACGCTGCTTCGCTTGGCGAGTTTGAACAAGGGCGTCCATTAATAGAAATGATCAGGGAAAAATATCCCGATTATAAGATATTGCTTACATTTTTCTCTCCGTCCGGTTACGAAGTGCGCAAGCATTACCGGGGAGCGGACATTGTCTGCTATCTGCCGTTTGATAAACCGCGGAATGTGAAGAAGTTCCTGGATATTGCAAACCCGTGCATGGCATTCTTTATCAAGTACGAATTTTGGAAGAATTACCTGGATGAGCTTCATAAGCGTCGCATCCCGGTGTATAGTGTTTCTTCCATTTTCCGTCGCGATCAGATATTCTTTAAATGGTATGGTGGGACTTATCGTAATGTGCTGAAGGATTTCGATCATTTGTTTGTGCAGAATGAGGCTTCCAAACGCTATTTGTCGAAGATTGGCATTTGTCGTGTGACAGTGGTGGGAGATACCCGTTTCGACCGTGTGTTGCAGATTCGGGAAGAGGCCAAAGACCTTCCGTTGGTGAAAATGTTTAAAGGAGACAATGCCTTTACGTTTGTGGCAGGCAGTTCTTGGGGACCGGATGAAGATTTATTCCTGGAGTACTTCAACACCCATCCGGAAATGAAGTTGATCATCGCTCCGCATGTGATTGATGAAAATCATCTGGTGGAGATTATCAGTAAACTGAAACGTCCTTATGTACGCTATACTCGTGCTGACGAAAAGAATGTACTGAAAGTTGATTGCTTGATTATCGATTGCTTCGGACTGTTATCTTCTATTTACCGCTATGGAGAAGTGGCTTATATCGGAGGTGGTTTTGGCGTCGGTATTCATAATACGCTGGAAGCTGCTGTATATGGCATCCCTGTTATCTTCGGACCGAAATATCAGAAGTTTATGGAAGCAATCCGGTTGCTCGAAGCTAAAGGCGCATACTCAATTAAAGACTATCACGAGTTGAAAACCTTGCTGGACCGTTTTCAGGCAGATGATGTTTTCATGCGTGAGACCGGTGCGAATGCTGGTTATTATGTGACCAGTAATGCCGGAGCTACGGAGAAGATTATGCACATGATTAACTTTTAGAGATGGATAAGGTTGGGCGTCGCCTGAAAAACAGGTAAGCCCTATCATTTCGCTCTGCTGTTCTGAGCTTGTCGTCTCGTTTTTCTTAAAGAAGAGAGATTCGTCAATGAACTCAGAATATAACAGAATAAGATAAGAATAAGGAGATGTGTCAGAACTCCCCTTTTAACGAATTCATCTTCGCCACAACTATCTGTAGCGAAGATGATTTTTAATTTATAAGGATTTCGATACACCCGCTTACCAGTACATCTTTTGAAAATGCTGGTATTCTATTTATTTATTTCCTGTTTTAATAACTCTTCCAGTTCTTTTCGTGTCACATGGGTGAATCGTTTCACTATATTTCCTTGCTTGTCTATCACCAAATACATGGGCAAACCTTTCATCTGAAAATGTTTCCAAAGATAACCCCATTGCTTTTCGTTTAACCAATAATGTTCACCGACAATGTCTTGTATGAGTATTTTCCAAGTCTTTTCGATGGAACTGGGGCCAGTTAGGTAGACAAAAGCTACGTTTTCGCCTAATTCTTTTTTAATAGGTTCATATTCTTTAATCGTCCTTCGGCAGCCACCGCACCAGGTAGCCCAAAAGTCAATGAATTGTACTTTTCCTTTATGGCGGTCGACGAGAGCAGACAGTAATTCTTCTTCTGATACTTTAGGTGCTTCGCAGACAGAGTATTTCTTTGTTGTCACTTTTGCGCGTGGTTGCATCTGTCGGTTCATGTCTTGAATGATTCCTAAGAAAATCGGGTTTGTAATTTCCGTTGCCATAGCTTCTTGTTGAGTGGTCAGTGGTTTTAAATTATATAGGCTGGAGCGCATATAGATTGCCCGTATATAATCGACCATTAAACAAGTGCTGTCTTGCATGATATGGCTCAGATACTCCTTCGCTTTGGTGAATAGTTTCTGACTGAATTCATTATATTCTTTGGGGTATTTTGCAATAAGCGCGATCAGCTCGCTGCCTTGTTGGAAGGGGATACCTGTTTTGAGAGCTGTCTCGTATTGGCGAATAAGCGCTTGTTCCTCCTTTGTAAGCGCTGCTTTTGATAGTAAATACTTCTCAAATTTTAAAGGATCATGATGTAGCTCATAGAGTTCTCCTGAGATCACGTTGCGGTAATTGTAACAATAGAGCGCTAAGGGATGATTGACAGGGAAACTCTTTAGGAAATCATAGAAATTGGCAGGAAAATCAAAATTGGCAAAGGCTGTACTGGCTTGTTCACGCGTGATGTTTTCCTTCTTCTGATAAGCCGTTTGCAGACAATAACGGGTTGCATTCAGATTCTCTATGCAATCGAACGCACATGAGAGATTGGCAAGTGTGCGGGTATCTTCACTAAATTGCGTTTTTGTGTTGTTGTGTGCCACGCACTGTTTGTATTGGTCGATGCAGCGTTTCTTAAATTCATTGGCGCTGATGCCTGCAATAGAATCCAGTATGTCGCCATTTCTATAAACCGGAGCTATTCTTGTAATCAATTCTGGCTGGCACCATTCATTATTGATGGTAGCATATTGTCCGCTGAATACAAATTGTTTTCCTTGCGGATTGCTTAGATTGACCGCTACATTAGTTTCTTTATCGGGACTTAGCAGAATGACTATATCGGCTTTCCCTATCGTCATCCGTACTTGTGTGTTATGATAGAGAGGAATATTGATTTTGAAGCTTCCGTCTGCTTCGATAGTCGGGAAGAGGGTTTCGGCTGCCCCCATCACAATATTAGGAGCTCCGATTTTGAGGTCCGGATGATCATCAGGGCTATAATTAGCTATTGTGCCGCTTAGTATGGCTTTTCCTTTTTGATATTCGGGACTCCGTAATTGTGCTTGTACTATGTTGAATAGCAGGGACAAGAAAAGGAAGGTAAACAGTCTGTTCATAATAGTTCTTTGATTGCATTTATAATTTCTTTATCTGTATTCTCTGTGCTATATCCTCTGATTATTTTTCGTATGATTCGTTTCTGGTCCAGTATGAAAAAGAAGGGCGCAGCCCCACCTGTCTGGTATTGTTTGATAACTTCGTTCGTGGCATTTAGAATCGTATAATTCAAATCTTTCCGTTTGGCGTAGTTTCGGATGGCGGATGCATTGTGGCTCCAGGATTCTATAGCAATGAGATCAAACTCCTCGTTGCTGAATAACTCTTTTAACTTTTTCAGAAAAGGTACAGCTGCCTGGCAGGCGCCACAGCCAATGCCGGTGAAATTGATTAGTATGACTTTGCTTTTGCAGTTGGCAAGTGATAAAGACTGTCCATCTATATTTTCTAATATCCATCCCGGAGCTTTTTGGCCTGTGAGTCCGGATGTGGATGGCGAGTCTCCGCTTTTCTTGTGGAGATCGCTGTATTTAACTGTTTCATAATCTTTGGGGAAATAATCATTGATGTTAAAGTCTCTGATGTTGAGCTTGTTAATCTGAAGGTTGGAACAAGTTGAAACGGAAATATCATGTGACATTTCCCTTCGCTCCTTAAAAGGTAAATTATCCGATTTATTAATCCATAATTCATAAATAGAAGTCGTATTGCCGATATCGAATGGGGGAAGAGGCATGTGGAAGGCTTTTCCAAAGAATTCAACCTGTTGTTCCTCATTGATTGTTAGTTTGAAATAGTAATCATTACCCTCGTCTTTCAGTTCTATGGTGATATTATCATCAGTGGTAAGCGCATACTTGATGATGTTCTTTGCGAAATTGAAGAATGGAGGTCTTACTAGCCTGAAAGGGAGTGGTTTGAATGTGAAGTCATCAATTACTAACTTTTTATTATCGTGATAGGCTTCTACTCTTACGTTACCATCATAACAAAAGTTTAGCTTTGTAGTATCCTTGGCATCCAGTGAAACATAGCTTGCGCCGATGGTTGAATCTATGGGGTGATTATATTCTTTGATGAATCCATGTAGAATGGATAATGCGGTGGAGTCCCCGGGTTGCCAGCTTTCGTTAGCAACATAATATGTTGCGGATTCAATTTTCTCTAGATTGGCAAATACCTTTTTTAAATAGTCTCTCTCTCTGTTTTGAGCATTGACTGCCGGCATTGTTGCAAAAAGGAGAGTAATAAGCAGTAGTTTTGTTTTCATGATTGATCGTGGAGTAGTATGTTTTCTATAGTTAGATGTTTTTATTCTGTTTGATTACAAATCTACGAATAATTCGTAAATTAGAGGCAGGCAATTGGTTAAATAAAACAAATGAATACATGAACTCCTTCATGGATATTAGCTGATCCAATACGCTCCTTTGCTAATTTTTCAAAGATCAGAGATGCATTGAATATAGTACCCTGAAAACACATGAACTTACTAATGATCTGGAACCTGATATTTATATTATTCATGTGAATCAGTAGTTGAATGTTGTTCATTTCTTTGCGGTTTTGAACTAAATGATAGTCAATAGTATCTTAAATGGGCTGTCTAAAAAGTCAATAGTATCTTAACTCTCCTCCTTCTGGAAGGAGGAGTACCCGTAGGGGGAGGTGGTAGGTGAATACATAATCCTATCATTTACAAAGAAATAGGAACAAACATTATCTCTCCTACCACCTCGGTCTTCGACCACTCCTCCTTCCCGAAGGAGGAGATTCGAGATAGAATCGACTTTTTAGTCACCCCCAATGGAGATACTACTGTTTGATTCATTCCTTTGCAATTTTGAATCAACTACTGATTCACATTATTTATACCATTGGGAATACATCAGGTAATTGTGAGCGATTTTTTGGTTTAGCTCCTTTGCTTGCTCCGGGTCTACCTTCTTAATAAATTTAGCCGGTACCCCTCCCCAAATGCTTCCGGGCTCGATCACTGTATTGCTCAATACCAAAGAACCGGCGGCAACGATGGAGCCTTCGCCTACTACGGCATGATCCAATATGGTAGACCCCATCCCGATAAGTGCATAATCTTTGACGGTTGCTCCGTGAATCGTCACATTATGTCCTACGGAAACATGATCACCAATTTCGATGGTTGACTTCTCATATAAAGTATGTAGCACGCTTCCATCCTGAATATTGACTCCATTGCCTATCCGTATGGAATTAACGTCACCGCGCAATACGGTACAAAACCAGATGCTACAGTCATTTCCTATTTTTACATCTCCTATGATAGTTGCATTGTCTGCGAGAAAACAGTTCTCTCCAATTTCGGGGGTAAAGCCCCGCACTGATTTGATTAAAGCCATAAAATATATTGTTTCTAATGATGTTTTTATTGAATATGATTGGGGATTGTCTGACACCCGGGTCTCGTACCGTCTGACACCCGGGTCTCAAGCAGCCTGACACCCGGGTGTCGGTATGCTCAACACCCGGGTGTCAGACAAAAGCTGTTTTAAATAGCTTTTGTTGCTTCTAGCAGCCACTTCTTTTCTTCTTCGTTTAGACTTGGAGAAAGTTTTTCGTAAACGGTTCGATGGTAGTCATTGAACCACTTGACTTCCTCTGCCGTCAGCATTTCTTTGATGATGCCTTTTTTGCAGATCGGGCATAGGGTGATCGTCTCAAATTTGAAATATTCTCCGAACATGCCTTCCTTATCTTTGCAGACCAATGTCAGATTCTCGGTGCGTATCCCGTGGCTGCCTGCTTTATAAACACCAGGTTCATTGGATGTAACCATACCGGGTTGCAGCACAATGGGATTTTCGTTCATACGGATACTTTGCGGACCTTCGTGTACGCTCAGAAAATGTCCTACGCCATGTCCGGTACCATGAAGGAAGTTCATGCCATGACTCCAGATAGGCATACGGGCCAATACATCGAGTTGGGCGCCGCGGGTTCCGGCTGGAAATTTAGCCATTGCCAATGCAATATGGCCTTTTAATATTAAGGTATAGTCTGTTTTTTCTTCCTCCGTCAGTTCGCCTAATGCAATAGTACGTGTGATGTCAGTTGTTCCGTCCAGATACTGTGCTCCCGAATCTAACAGCAAGAAACCTTTAGGCTGAAGCGTGACATCACTCTCCTCCGTTGCGGAATAGTGCACGATTGCTCCATGTTCTTTATATCCGGCGATTGTGTCGAAACTTTCTCCCATATACAAAGGTTGGGCTGCTCTGAACTCATGCAGCTTCCGGTCTACGCTCAGTTCGGTCTCTTTGCCCGAAGGCACTGATTGTTCCAGCCATTTAAGGAACCTGACAAGCGCCACGCCATCCCGCTGCATTGCGTGATGGATGCCGACGATCTCCTGCTCATTGCGAATGGCTTTCAGCAATGTCACAGGAGATTCTCCACGAATGATCTTGCATGCAGGATTGATAGCCGAATAAATCGCATAGTTCGTTTTCTTTGGGTCGATAAGTATGTTTTCTCCTGCAAAAGAATTCAGGAAAGATTCAGCTTCATCATATTTTCTCAGGCTGACTTGCTGTTCTTGCAAGTATTCATTTACCTGTTGGGTAATCTTCTCCGGCGAAATAAAGTAGACTACTTCATCTTGAGTAACCAGTAGATAACTTACTATAACCGGATTGCAATGCACATCACTTCCTCTCAGATTGAGAGTCCATGCTATTTCGTCCAGACTGGATAAAAATAAAGCATAGATGCCTTTCTTTTTCAGCTCGGCACGAATGGCGGCAACTTTTTCTCCACAACTTTTTCCTGCATATTTAACATCGTAGATGAAAGCCGGAGCATCAGGCATGGATGGACGGTCCTTCCAGATGTTTTTCAGCGGATCGCCAAACAGGTTGACCTGTAACTGGTAGGGGGCAAGATCTTCTTTCATTTGTTCCACCTGTTGTACGGAGAACATTTTCCCATCAATACTCACAGATTCTCCCGGCTTTAGATTCTGACAGAGGAACTTTGTGATACTAGGAGTTTCCGGCAGCATCTCTTTATATAATGTAATGCCGCTGCCTTCCAGTTCCTTTTCCGCTTGCAGGAAATAACGGGAATCTGTCCATAGTCCGGCTTTATCCATTAAGATGACGACTGTTCCGGCGGAACCCGTGAAACCGGAAATCCATTCACGGGACATCCAATAAGGAGCTACATACTCACTCAGGTGAGGATCGGTGCTGGGAATGATGAACGCTTTGATATTGTTAGGGCGGAATGCCATCCGTAGTGCGTGTATACGCTCTTTTATGCTCTGCTTCATACCTTATTATATTATTTATAGACATATTTAAGAGTTTCAAAGGTACTAACTTTTCGCGGTTAATGATTTGTTTATGAATAGTTTTTGAGAAATATTTGCCGAAAGTTTTGTGAATAAAGAAA
>OGIZ01000097.1_pt1 | contig 79711 bp, 74 predicted proteins | sample 1571911 | NCBI WGS metagenome assembly OGIZ01 (sample SAMEA2582108, study PRJEB24529) | metagenome | biome: Human gut stool | place: China | collected 2011 | reverse complement strand
AGCAGCTGTATCCATTGGGAAGCGCTGAGGGTATGTTCCTGTTCCAGTTGGTCGATCAGGGAGCAGAGATATGGATCCATCAGGTTGACTCCTTTCTGAAAAAATGTTTTTATATTTTTTTATTATAGCACAGTTTTAAACATAGAGGTTTATTGTTTCAGTCTGAAATATTGACAGGGGTGATACGGTGTGATAAGTTGGACACAGAAATATCAGAAAGTGGTGATGAGATGTCCAAGGTAAGAAAACATTTTGTTTTTCATGGAAAGGTGCAGGGCGTAGGATTCCGCTACACTGCAAAATATCTTGCGTTGTCACTGGGACTTACCGGATGGGCGAGAAATGAGTGGGACGGCACTGTGACAATGGAAGTACAGGGACGGGAAACGCTGATCAACAAGCTTCTGGTGGGACTGAATCAGAATCAGTTTATCTCCATCGAGTGGATCGATACAAGAGAGATTCCACTGGAGGAAGAGAAGGCATTTACTGTGAAATGAAGGAAAGAAGAACTTGGTTTATAGAATGAACAGGAGGAGCATCATGAAATTAGGATTTATCGGAACAGGAAATATGGCAGGAGCCATCATGGGTGGTATTATCAGAAACGGAGTGCTGAAGCCGGAAGAAATCATCGGTTCGGATATTTTGGAAGCAGGGAGGGAAAAGGTACATTCTCTTTATGGAATCTGTGTGACAGATGACAACAGGGAGGCGGCAAAGGCAGAGATCGTGGTTCTTTCTGTAAAACCGCAGTATTATGAACAGACGATCGCACAGATCAGAGATGAGATCACGGATGAGCAGGTAATTGTCACCCTTGCTCCGGGAAAAACTCTGGAATGGCTGCAGGGGCAGTTTGGAAAAGATGTCAAGATCGTGCGCACCATGCCGAATACACCGGCAATGGTCGGTGCAGGGATGACGGCAGCGTGTGCAAATGCTCTGGTTACAAAAGAAGAGTTGGAAAAAGTGCTGACAATCCTGCGCTCTTTCGGAGAGGTAGAAGTCGTATCAGAGCATCTGATCGATGCAGTTGTGTCTGCAAGCGGAAGTTCTCCGGCATATGTATTTATGATGATCGAAGCAATGGCAGATGCGGCAGTGGCAGATGGAATGCCAAGACCTCAGGCGTATAAGTTTGCCGCTCAGGCAGTGATGGGAAGCGCCAAGATGGTCCTGGAGACCGGAAAACATCCGGGTGAACTCAAAGACATGGTATGTTCTCCTGCGGGAACAACGATCGAAGCAGTGCAGGTACTGGAAGAGCGCGGTTTTCGAAGTGCTATTATCGAGGCAATGCGTGTGTGTGCGGAAAAATCCAGAAATATGTAGAGTAAAGTGACAGGCATGAGGGGGAAACGGCGATGGAGATTCATGGAATTCAGAAAATGACACTGTTAGATTATCCGGAAAAAGTGGCGTGTACGATTTTTACGGCGAGATGTAATTTCCGCTGTCCGTTCTGTCATAATGCTTCTCTGGTGACACACGTAGATGCGGCGGCAGCAATTTCCGAGGAGGAAGTGTTTTCATTCCTTGCGAAACGGCAGGGGATTCTGGATGGTGTGTGCATTACCGGAGGAGAGCCTCTGCTTCAGCCGGATATCGAAGAGTTTATCCGGAAAGTGAAAGAGCTCGGTTATCAGGTCAAGCTGGATACCAACGGCAGTAATGTATTGCGTCTGAGACGGCTGGTGGAACAGGGGCTTGTGGACTATGTAGCAATGGATATCAAAAATGCTCCGGATAAGTATGGTATGACCATTGGAATTGAAGAATATGATATGTCCAATATTTTTCAGAGTGTGGATTTTCTGATGTCAGGGGATGTTCCCTATGAATTTCGCACCACGGTCGTGCGGCAGTTCCATAAGCGGGAAGATTTTGCTGCTATCGGGCGATGGATCAAGGGGGCAAAACAATATTATCTGCAGAGCTTTGTAGATTCCGGAGATTTGATTTGCCCCGGAATGAAGGGGTATACAAAAGAGATTATGGAACAGGCGCTGGAAATTGTGAAGAGGAACATTCCAAATGCGAAGTTAAGGGGTGTGTGAATACAAAAGACATTGTAAATATGATTGGTACAATGGATATTAGCGGAAACGGGAGAAAAGTTTAGTGAAAACAAAAAAATATAGATTTTTTTCTATTATTATAGTTGCTGTGTTTTTAGTAACCTTGTATAGGGAATATGATACTTCCGAACTTCAGACATTACTTACCTGTTCAAATACAAGACGCATGCAAACGAAAGTTGTTGAGAATAAAGAATATTCTCAATATCTCACAAATTATGCTCCAACAGAATTGGGAATTGCCCCGGAACAATTAATTTACTTAGAGCCTGCACTTGCTGGGTTACCAACTTATAGTCTACACGGGAAAAATGTGGCAAAAGAAGATGCAATTTCAGATGTTAAATTCCTTTTTCAAGTTTTAAAACACTCTTATGCGGGATATTTGTATTTTGGTGATTTTGAAAAATGGGAAAATGTGAGAAATAATATGATAAATCAAATCAATGCATATCCCGATGAATTGCCAGTTTTCACATTACAGCAGATACTAATGAGCAATTTGCAATTTATACAAGATGGTCATTTTTTGATTAATGGCTCATCTATAATAGAGCGTGATATTTATTATTATAACGAAGCATTTAAAATTCAGGAAGATTCGAAGGGGTTTTATCTGTATTTAAATAGGCATAAATGGTATATAGAATCTGTGCAAGATGATAAAGATGTGAAACAATACGTAAAGTCATCATTGGATCAATCAGGTCATATGTGTAAATACATAGGAATATTGTCTGGAACACCATATACTGCAGTGACTTTAAAACTAAATTCTGGAGTGGAGTTCAAAGAAATTAGAGTTGAATTAAAGGCAAGTCAGGGGAAAGTATATAGTCAAAAGAAATCTTCTAAGGGCTACAATTACAGAAAAATAAACAATATACCTGTTTTTACAATGAATTCTTTCATAGGTACTGATAATCTTGAAACTTATAAAAAGGCTGCCAGACAGGCAAAGAATGAAGAATTTATAATTTTAGATTTGAGAGGAAATTCCGGTGGGCAGACAGTCATCCCAACAACATGGTTTGAAAATTTTACGGGGCAGATTGCCAAAACAAATAGCGTGACCATACGATTGGCGAGTTTGATCAATAATTATGTAACAAAATCAGCGCTTGAAATGGTTGATTATGAAAGCCTTACGCCTCATTTTAAGGATTTGTATAAATCAGAATATGATCTTAGCAGCCGTTCAGAAAATAAATGGTATGTTACGACTGAAAATAAAGTCGTTCTTCCTAATGATACGAAGATCTTTGTATTGATTGACAAAAATGTAGCGTCTTCTGCAGAAGCATTTGTTGAGGAATTAGATACGCTGAAAAATGTTGTTTTTGTTGGAACGAATACATCAGGGGTTGTGTTTTCAAAACAAAGCATACGTTGTACACTGCCGTATTCTCAATTAGCAGTTACTTATGGAGATGCGATATCTTTTGGCGGCATTACAGAGGGAAAGGGATTTGAACCAGATATATGGATCGGTGGCAATGATGTTTTGGAACGAGTGGTAGATTTTATTGAAAGAAATGAAGGAACATGAAAATATCTGGTATAATACAGGAATGTGCAGAGAAGAAAGATTGCAACTCATACGTGGAAATATCGGAGAAAAATTGTTAGAAAAGCCTGAAAATTCAAGAAAATAGACGGTTTCATGCAGGGAGGATGTGACTCAAAACGGGTCATACCCTCCCTGTATTTTATTGTTCATGTATAAAAGAGCAAAATTATGTAATAATCAGCCACTGTTTCTTAGTATAATTTCCTTAAAAAGTGTTACGTTTCTATTTTTTTTATTATTTTAGAAAATTCCATATTTTTCTATAATACAGATATCAAAAACAGAGACGAATAAAAAGGGAGGAAACGATAATGAAGAAAAAGAGAATGCTGGCACTTCTTTTGACAGTAGCAATGGCAGGAACGATGCTTGCAGGATGCGGCAGATCCGATGGCAAGGAAGATGAAAAAGGAAAAAATCAGGCAAAGAGTGAAGGGAAAGTGTACTATCTGAACTTCAAGCCGGAGCAGGCAGATGACTGGGTAAAACTTGCAGAGACTTACACAGATGAGACTGGTGTTCAGGTGGATGTGCAGACAGCTGCTTCCGGGACGTATGAATCCCAGCTGAAATCTGAGATGGCAAAAGAAGAGGCGCCGACCCTGTTTCAGGTCAATGGTCCTGTCGGTCTGGCATCCTGGAAAGATTACTGTTATGACCTGTCAGACAGTCAGATTTACAAGGATATTTCCAGTGACGCTTATGTGTTAAAAGAAGGAGATGAAGTCAAAGGAATTGCGTATGTAGTAGAAACATACGGAATTATTTATAACAAAGCGATCCTGAATCAATACTTTGAACTTTCAGATGCTGCTGTAAAATCAGTGGATGAGATCAATAATTTTGAAACGCTGAAAAAAGTTGCGGACGGAATCCAGAAACACAAAGATGAATTGGGGGTGAAAGGTGCATTTACATCCGCAGGTATGGATTCTTCTTCTGACTGGAGATTTAAGACACATCTGGCAAATCTTCCAATCTATTATGAATATAAAGATGAGGGCATTACATCCACAGATGCGATTAAAGGAACCTATCTGGAAAACTATAAAAACATATGGGATTTATATATTACAGATTCTACCTGTGAACCGTCTATGATCTCCTCTAAGACGGCAGAGGACGCAAGCTCCGAATTTGCACTTGGAGAGGCTGTATTTTATCAGAATGGGACCTGGGCATACAACGACATCAAGGATATGGAAGTTGCCGATGAGGACATGGGAATGCTTCCAATCTACATCGGTGCCAAAGGAGAAGAAGAGCAGGGACTTTGCACGGGATCTGAGAACTACTGGTGTGTGAATAAGAATGCTTCAGAAGAAGATATTCAGGCAACTCTGGATTTCCTGCAGTGGGTTGTGGAAAGTGATGAGGGACGCGATATGCTTGCAAATACGATGGGATTTGTGACACCGTTCACCACATTTGAAGACTATCTGCCGTCAAATCCTCTGGTGCAAGCAAATGAGGAATATAACAAGGCAGGCAAGACACCTGTAAGCTGGAACTTTACGACAATGCCTTCTGAAAACTGGAAAAACAATGTAGGCTCTGCACTTCTTGAATATGCACAGGGAACTGGAAAATGGGATGCAGTGGAAACTGCATTTGTAGATGGATGGGCAACTGAGTATCAGGCAGCGCATGCGGAATAAAAACATAGATTTGAGGCGGGGGGCAAACCGTCCGCCTTTTCCATCAAGAGGAAGGAGAGAGGGACATGCAAAAAGCAATAAAACGATATTTCCCTGTTTTTGTACTGCCCACGATGATCGCATTTACCATTGGGTTTATCGCACCGTTTTTACTGGGTATTTATCTTTCGTTCTGTAAATTTACAACCGTGACAGACGCCAGATTTATCGGGCTTGAGAATTATGGAAAGGTATTTCAGGATCCTACATTTTTACACTCTCTGTGGTATACCGTGTTGTTTACAGTACTGTCCATGTTATTGATCAATGTACTGGCATTTGCGGTGGCGATGGTATTAACAAAACCAGTGCGCGGGAAAAATATTTTCCGGACTGTATTTTTTATGCCGAATTTGATCGGTGGAATTATTCTGGGATATATCTGGCAGCTTCTGTTAAACGGAGTGCTTGTACATTGGGGAAAAACACTTACATATTCCGGGACCTACGGGTTGATGGGAATGATCATTCTGGTGTGCTGGCAACAGATTGGATATATGATGATCATCTACATTTCCGGCATTCAGAATATTCCCGGAGAGCTGATCGAAGCGGCGAAGATTGATGGAGCCAACTCCCGGCAGGTACTTCGCAAGGTCATTATTCCGATGGTAATGCCGTCGATCACGATTTGTACATTTTTAACGTTAACAAACGGGTTCAAGTTATTTGACCAGAACCTGGCGCTGACCAATGGTGCACCTTCGAAAATGTCAGAACTTCTGGCGCTCAATATCTTCAATACGTTCTATGGAAGAGCCGGTTATGAAGGTGTTGGTCAGGCGAAGGCAGTGATCTTCTTTCTGATCGTTGGTCTGGTTGCCGTGATTCAGAATCGCATGACAAGATCAAAGGAGGTGCAGCAGTAGTGAACAAAAAATTAAAACATGGCTGGCTGGTTACGCTGATCTTCTCTGTTATCAGCCTGCTGTACTTATATCCGATCATTCTTGTTGTGATCAACTCATTCAAGAAAAAAGCATACATCAGCCGGGTGCCATTTGATCTGCCAAAAGACAATATGTTTGTAGGATTGGAAAATTATATCCGCGGAATCGAGCAGACAAAGTTTTTTGAGGCATTTGGTTGGAGTCTGTTTATCACCGTGGGCGGAGTTGCAGTCATTATCCTGTGCTGTTCCATGTGTGCATGGTTTATCAGCCGGGTGAATACATGGTGGACAAAACTGATCTATATGCTTTGTCTGTTTGCCATGGTTGTGCCGTTTCAGATGGAAATGTACACCTTGTCCAAGATTGCAAACATGCTCAGACTCAATACCCCATGGGGACTGATCTTCATCTATCTGGGGTTTGGTGCCGGGCTGGCGGTGTTTATGTTTACCGGATTTATGAAGTCGATTCCATTGGAGATCGAAGAGGCGGCAATGATTGATGGATGCACTCCAATCCAGACTTTTTTCAAGGTGGTTCTGCCAATCTCAAAACCGACTTGTATCACGGTAATGATTCTGCAGGCAATGTGGATCTGGAATGATTATCTGCTTCCGTCTCTGGTGCTGGATACGAAGAAATACCGGACGATTCCGATCGCAGTACAGTATTTAAAAGGTGGATATGGATCTGTGGATATGGGAGCCATGATGGGAGCGCTGGTACTTTCTATCATCCCGATTGTAATCTTTTATCTGTGCTGCCAAAAACATATTATAGAAGGTGTCGTGGCAGGAGCTGTGAAAGGATAAGGCTTGTAAGAAAAAAGGGAATGGATTAAAATAAAGAGGACAGATCAATAAAAAATCTGCCATGCAGCCAACAGAGGGGCATGGCGGATTTTTTGGCATGTATCAGAGGGGGGACGGACATGATCACGATATTGATTGCAGATGACGAAAAACTGGCGAGAAACGGGATCAAGTTTCTGCTGAAACGAGAGCAGGAAGAACTGGAGATTTTAGAGGCAATAAACGGGAAAGATGCAGCGGGGATTTTGCAGAAAAAACAGGTGGATATTTTGTTTTCGGATATCAAAATGCCTTATATGACAGGGCTCGAACTGGCGAAAGCTGCACGGGAGTTGCAGCCGGAGATCGAGATAGTGATTTTTAGTGGATACAATGATTTTTCTTATGCGAAGGAGGCGCTGCATTACGGAGTAGTCGATTATGTGCTAAAGCCGGTAGATCCGGGAGAGTTTCATAAGACGTATTGTTCTGTGAGAGATCATATTCTGGAGAAGAATACGCAGAAAGGAGAAATTGCAAGGCAGCAGGATGATCTGGGAAAATATTTTCTGCAGAATTTTTTGTATGACGGCAAAGAAGAAAACGGGACAAAAGCTGCGGAGCTTTTATGTCAGGATGGAGGGCAGTATACTCATATGATCCTGGCAGGCGGCGAGAACTGCTTTTTTGAAGTGGATGAAGAAAAGCTTTTGGGTCAGCTCAGAGAGCACATGTCCCGTCAGTTCCTTTATCTGAATGTGGCAGCAAATGAGTCCTTATTTCTGTTTCAGGAAAGATATGCAGATTATGAGACAGTGGCAAAAGAGTTATATCAGTTTTTTAAGAATAAGTACGATGAGGAGTGCTATTTGGCAGTAAGTGAAGAAATTACAGACTGGCAGGAACTTCCTGAAGTATTTTCCGGTTTAGAGGAGGTACTGGCAGAAAAATTTTATCAGCCCAGGCAGAAGATTTTCTTTGCAGGGGAAGTGCAGGAGACCAGAGAAATGGATGAGGCAGAAGAATCTCAGGTCCTGAATAATATCAAAGAGGACATTCAATATAAAGACAGTATCCATCTACGGCAGGATTTTCAGAAGCTGGAGAGAAAATATAGAGAAAGTATGAAATTTTCAGAGATGTATGTGAAATTTGTATTTTCTAATATTGTCAAAGATATTTATGAGGAGATCAATCCAGGAGATGTGAAAGCATTGTCAAAAATGATCGACAGGCTGTACCGCTGCAGGAAAATTGAAGATGTACTGGCAATTACAGAACAGGTAGTCTGTGAACTGGAGAAATTTGTACAGGAGCAGAACAAGGGATTTCGGAATGAAGTTATGAAAGTGAAACAGTACATTCACCATCATTATGCAGAAAATCTCAATGTAGAGAATCTGGCAAGGCAAGTCTATCTCTCCCCGGGATATTTAAGTGTTGTATTCAAGGAGGAGACCGGAGTCAATCTGAACCGTTATGTCCGGGATATCCGGATGAAGAAATCCAGGGAGCTTCTGGAAAATACTAGTATGAAGATCTCGCAGATCGCAAAAGAGGTTGGATTTTCCAATAATTCTTATTTCTGCAGGAGCTTCCGGGAGTATTTTGGCAGCACACCGGAGTCTTGCAGGAAAGGGAGTATGAGTGATGAAGAAGCTTCTTTATCGGTTTCATAATTTTAAATATCGATATAAGCTGATGATCCTGATTTTGATCGCTGGGATCATTCCGACATTGATCGTGACATGCTATATGCAGATGGGAATGATGAACACGCTCAAGGAGCGGGAAATGGAAAATATGCAGGAGTCTTTAAAACAGGCAGTCGATGCAATAGACGATCAGGCGCAGATTTATGAAAATCTGATTGATTATCTGTCTTATTCGGGAGACCTCAGGAAAGTGCTGAAAATGGAACGTGCATCAGATTTTAATACATATCTGAAGTATACTCAGGTGGCAGATCCGTTGTTGAATATGCCGCAGGTGTATCACAAAGAAATTAAAGGGATCACGCTGTATGCGGATAATATTCAGGTTGCCCATGGAAGTACACTGGCTCCTTTGTCGGAGATTCAGGGAGAAAGCTGGTATCCCAGAAACAACAGAAGTCTGATTCGCTGGTATGTACAGACTGGAAGTCAGAATAAAGTGATTGTAGCCCGAAAGTTTTATGACGGGAGCAGTGAGATAAATGCTGTGCTGAAGATCACACTGGATTATAATAAATTGTTCGAACCGTTTGAAAAAATCATGGAATCTGATTTTGCCGGAATTGTCTGGGATGAAAACGGCAATGTCGTGTATTCCTGCAATAAAATTCCCGCTAAATATGAGACCGGGAAGGTGGATACAATTTCGGAAGTACAGAAAAGTTTTTCCAGTGTGACAAAGGAGATGGAAGGGAATCAGTGGAAATTCTGTTATTTTTGTCCTACGGATACGATTATGGAATCAGCAAGATATTTGATGTTGAAAAATCTGCCGCTTCTGACAGCCTGTATTCTGCTGATAGGAATCTTAAGCTATTTCTTTTCCAGACGTCTGGTCTGTAAGCTGGAACAGCTGACGGAAAATATGAATCAGATCCACAGTGGAATCCGGGAAGTGACCGTACAAAGTGATTCCAAAGATGAGATTGGTGTGCTCATTCGTACTTTCCGGCGTATGATGGATGAGATCAATAAACTGATCTCAGAAGTATATGAAGCGAAAATTGTGTTACAAAGGACAGAGATGAGGGCATTGCAGGCGCAGATCAATCCCCATTTCCTGTACAATTCACTCTCAATTATTAACTGGAAGGCAATCGAAGCAGATGAACAGGAGATCAGTAAGGTGACACTGGCATTGTCTACCTATTATCGGACCAGTCTGAACCGGGGGGAGACAATGACGACAGTAGTAAGCGAGATGGAGAATATCCGTGCATACCTGAAAATCCAGCTGATTATGCACGATAATAGTTTCCGGGTGGAGGAAGTTTATGATAATACAATGGGAAGTTGTGAGATTCCGAAACTCATTTTGCAGCCATTGGTGGAAAATGCGATTGATCACGGGCTGGATGTGTCGGAAAAGATCGAAAAAGTACTGCGGATAAAGGTTGTGCAGGATGAGCTGTTTTTATATTTTATGGTGGAAGATAACGGAAACGGAATGACAGAGGAAAAATCGCGTCAGATTGTGACATATCAATCCAAAGGGTATGGTGTACGTAATGTCAATGAACGGATCGTGCTTCTCTATGGAGAAGAAAATAAAATCAGGGTGGAGAGTAAAGAGGGAGAAGGAACCAGAGTATGCATACGGATTCCAAAGAAGAAGGAGAACGGACATGAGAAACTGGAAACAAAAAATTAAATACATACTGCTGTTATGTGTGTGCTCGATGTTCCTGATCGCTTCCTGCAAAGCATCGGAAACCGGTAAGACGGTGAAATCGAAGGAAGTGATAAACGCACAATGGGAAAATGCAGCACACACACCGTATGGGAAATATCCCGAGCTTGTTACTTATACACTGGGAAAAATCGTTGGATCTAATAATGCAAATCTGCCGGTAAAGGCGACTTATGAGGACAATGCCTACACAAGATACTTAAAAGAACGGTTGAATATTCAGAATGAAGATGTGCTGGAGGGGGAAAATTCCGATTCTTATGAGGAGGCCGTTCAGATTTTGATGGAAGATCAGCAGCTGCCAGATCTGTTGGTCGTAAAAGGCAGGGAGACAGTCAAAGAACTGGTCAGGCGTGGGATGGTCGAAGATCTTACCACAGTATATGAAGAATGTACAACAGAACGGATCAAGGAAATGTATCAAAGCTACGGAGAAGCACTTCTGGAATCGGCTACATTTGACGGCAGACTCTACGCACTTCCGGATGCAGAGGTAGATCATGGAGCCTCTCTTTTGTGGCTACGCAAGGACTGGATGGAACGGTTGGGGCTTTCCGATCCTGTAACGCTGGAGGAAGGGATGGAGATTATCCGGCAGTTTGTGAAAGCTGATATGGCAGGAAATCAAGAGACGGTGGGGTTGGCAGGAAGTACGGATCTGGTTTCTGAAAACAGCGGAACCTATGGGCTGGATGCTGTTTTTGACCAGTATCATGCAAAACCGAGCCAGTGGATTTTGAACGATCAGGGGAATGTGGTGTATGGTTCTGTGACAGAAGAGACAAAACAGGCGCTGATCTATCTGCATCAGCTTTATGTAGAAGGAATTCTGGACTCCAACTTTCTGCTGCGGCAGCAGGAAAATCTGGATACACTTCTTAAAGAAGGAAAGTGCGGGGCTATTTTCGGATACTGGTGGGCACCGAACAATCCACTGAGTTTATCTTATAGTGCGGACAGAACTGCAAAATGGCAGCCGTATCTGCTGACTGGAAATGCAGCGACCAGGACACGTACATTTCAATCCTATGAAGACTGTCTGTATGTGGTGGTAAGAAAGGGATATGAGCATCCGGAGATCGTGGGGAAATATGTGAGTACACTGTTTGATTATGGTCGTTTTGAAGATCAGAAGCAGTCCGATGAAATCAATGAATATTTTTCTTTGAATGTGGATCCGACAGCAAGACCGCTGAATATCAATGTAGACTACTGGGATGCGATCTACAGAGTGCAGCAAAATATACAGGATGTTCTGGATGGAAAAACGCAGCAGAGCAAATTGAACGGATTAGAAGCTGCTTATTATAAAATCTGTAAGTCATTCCTTACAGGAGATGTGACCACGTCGAATGCATGGGCAGCATACACTTCCCGGATACAGGCAACGGGACTTTTGACGAAAGAGAATCTGGATGAAAATCAACCGCCTCTTTCGTTAGGCAGTCAGGAAATCAAAATCCCGGAAGAATTGCTGGAAGAAGAGAAGAATACATTTCTGCAGATCATAGTGGGAGAAAAGCCGCCTGAATATTTTGATACGTTCGTAAAGAAGTGGTATGAAAACGGCGGAAAAGCGCTCACACAGCAGGCGGATGACTCTTATAAAGAAACGATGAAATAGTTATAAACGCCAATATCTAGTTTTTGAAGGGAAACCTGCATACTAGATGTTGGTGTTTTTCATTGACATTCAAAAATGTGGGTGATACACTAAATACAGCGTTTAGCTGCAGAAAGGAGAGGTACGAAACATGTATCAAGTCACAAAAAGGGACGGGGAAATAACAGAATTTAATCTGACCAAGATCAGCGAGGCGATACGAAAAGCGTTTGAAGCCAGAGAAAAAGAGTATAATCAGGACATTATTGATTTGTTGGCACTGAAGGTGACCGCAGATTTTGAACCGAAGATAAAAGAACATAAAATTGCAGTGGAGGACATTCAGGACAGTGTAGAGTCTGTTCTGATCAAAGCGGGATACGCAGATGTTGCGAAGGGATATATCCTGTACCGCAAGCAGAGAGAAAAAATCCGAAATCTGAATTCTACACTTTTGGATTACAAAGAGATCGTAGACAGTTATGTGAAGGTGACAGACTGGCGTGTCAAGGAGAATTCTACTGTGACATATTCTGTCGGAGGTCTGATCTTAAGCAACTCCGGTGCGATCACAGCCAATTACTGGCTGTCGGAGATTTATGATGATGAAATCGGAAAAGCGCACAAGAATGCGGATATTCATATCCACGATCTTTCGATGCTGACCGGATATTGTGCCGGCTGGTCTTTAAAACAATTGATACGGGAAGGACTCGGCGGTGTGACGGGCAGGATCACATCAGCTCCGGCGAAGCATTTGAGCGTTTTGTGCAATCAGATGGTGAATTTTCTGGGGATCATGCAGAATGAGTGGGCAGGAGCACAGGCGTTTTCATCGTTTGATACCTACCTTGCACCGTTTGTAAAAGCAGACCATCTGACATATCGGGAAGTGAAAAGATGCATCGAATCTTTCATTTTCGGGGTGAACATTCCGTCCAGATGGGGAACACAGGCGCCGTTTTCGAATATCACACTGGACTGGACGGTTCCGAATGACCTGGCGAATCTGCCTGCGATCGTAGGCGGGAAAGAACAGGACTTTACCTATGGAGACTGTAAAGAAGAAATGGATATGATCAACCGGGCATTTATTGAGACGATGATCGAGGGAGATGCACAGGGAAGAGGATTCCAGTATCCGATCCCGACGTATTCCATCACGAAAGATTTTGACTGGTCGGATACGGAGAACAACCGTCTGCTGTTTGAGATGACCGCAAAATACGGAACACCGTATTTTTCCAATTATATCAACAGTGATATGGAGCCAAGCGACGTGCGCAGTATGTGCTGTCGTCTTCGTCTGGATCTGCGGGAGCTGCGTAAGAAATCCGGTGGATTTTTCGGAAGTGGAGAGAGTACAGGTTCCGTTGGTGTTGTGACGGTCAATATGCCGAGAATTGCATATTTATCGGAAAATGAGGAAGAATTTTACGAGAGACTTGATAAAATGATGGACATTGCCGCAAGATCACTTCATATCAAACGAGTGGTGATTTCCAAGCTTCTGGATGAAGGGCTGTATCCGTATACAAAGAGATACCTGGGAAGTTTTGATAACCATTTCTCCACGATCGGGCTCATCGGAATGAATGAGGCAGGACTGAATGCAAAATGGATCCGTAAAGATCTGACACATCCGGAAACGCAGAAGTTTACAAAAGATGTTCTTAATCACATGAGAGAGCGGCTGTCCGACTATCAGGAAGAATATGGTGATCTGTATAACCTGGAGGCAACTCCGGCAGAATCTACCACATACCGCCTGGCAAAACATGATGTGGAGCAGTTCCCGGATATCATCACAGCAGCAGAGGACTGCGGAACACCATATTATACAAACAGCTCTCATCTGCCGGTTGGCTATACGGAGGATGTGTTTGCCGCACTGGATATTCAGGATGAGCTGCAGACACTGTATACATCAGGAACGGTATTCCATACATTCCTGGGAGAAAAACTTCCGGACTGGAAGTCAGCGGCAGCTCTGGTCAGAAAAATCGCAGAGAATTATAAGCTGCCGTATTATACAATGTCACCGACGTATTCGATCTGTAAGAATCACGGATATCTGTCCGGAGAGCAGTATACCTGCCCGATCTGCGGAGAGGAGACAGAAGTATACAGCAGGATTACAGGATATTATCGTCCGGTTAAAAACTGGAATGACGGGAAACTACAGGAATTTAAAGAGCGAAAAGTGTATGATGTAGAACACTCTCATGTGAAGCAGGAGACTTTCAGGGAGACAGAACAGGAAGAAGAACAGCGTATTTTCGAAGAGGTGAATACAGAGGAAGGAAAAGTACTTCTTTTTACAACGAAGACCTGTCCGAACTGTAAGCTTGCAAAAGATTCCCTGGAAAAAGCGAATATTTCTTATGAAGTAGTTGATGCGGGAGAGAATGAAGAGCTGGTTAGAAAATATGGCGTCATGCAGGCGCCGACACTGATCGTGATCAAAGAAGAAGGTGTACAGAAACTTGCAAATGCGTCCAATATCCGGGCATTTGCAGAAAAACGATAGAAAAATAGAAAACGGAGGAACTCGATATGTATGATATTGGAATTATCGGAGGGGGGACAGCAGGTCTGACAGCAGCTATCTATGGACAGCGTGCAGGAAAACGGACTCTGGTGATCGAAGGACTGAATTTTGGAGGACAGATTGTAAATTCACCGAAAGTAGAGAATTATCCGGGATTGGAGAGTATCAGCGGAAGTCAGTATTCTATGAATCTGCTGAATCAGGCGATGAAGCTGGGAGCAGAGACTGCTTCCGAGCGTGTAAAAGAAGTACGTGAGGAAGACGGGATCAAAATCATCGTGACAGACCAGAAAGAATATCCATGTAAAACAGTCGTGATTGCAACAGGAGTATCTCACAGACATCTGGGGATCCCACAGGAGGAAGCACTGGCAGGATCCGGAGTTTCTTACTGTGCAACCTGTGACGGTGCATTTTTCCGCGGGAAAGATGTAGCGGTGATCGGTGGAGGAAATACGGCTCTGCAGGATGCAGAGTTTCTTTCCAACTACTGCAATAAAGTTTATGTTGTACATCGCCGGGACGAATTCCGTGGAGAGAGTAATCTGGTAGACGTATTGAAAGAAAAAGACAATGTAGAATTTGTTTTGGATTCCATTGTCAAAGATATTGAAGGAAAATTCATGGTAGAAAGATTGTTCCTGCGTAATAAAAAGACCGGGCAGGATTTCCACATTCCGGTATCGGGAGTATTTGTGGCGATCGGACAGATTCCGCAGAATGAAATCTTTGACGGTCTGGTACGCCTGGATGAAAATGGATTTATTCTGGCATCTGAGGACTGTATGACATCTCATCCGGGAATCTTTGCAGCCGGGGACTGCCGGACCAAAGAAGTGCGCCAGCTGACAACAGCGGCGGCAGACGGAAGTGTGGCGGCATTGGCGGCTTGTAAGTATCTGTCAATGAATTTTTAAGGTGATTAAGAAAATCAAAAAAATGAAATAGGAGGACAGCCTGTCTTGTGTACATATTGAGAAGAATGTGGATATGGGACAGGCTGTTTTGGTGAAAATATACTTGAAAAAAGAAATTTAAGTAGTATAATGAAAACACATCAAATTCTCAGACGTTGTCTGTGTGACAATTCAAATGTCTGGAACATCGTTTCTAAACGGTTCAAATTCAAAGGCAATTTCGCCGAATATTCAATTTTGATGAAAAAAGAAAAGAAGAAGGAGGAGTGCAGTATGGGAAAAGGAAATGCTGCAGTAAAGCAATGGCTTGGAAATCCCAGGCGGTTTGCAGATTTGTTTAACGGGATTGTATTTCAGGGAAAGCAAGTGATATTGCCGGAGGATTTGCATCCGGCAACGGGAGAGACCGATATTCTTGTATCTGATAAAAATGAAAAAGCAAAGGAGGTTCAACGATATCGGGATATCATTATGCGATGGGAGCAGGGGGCATATCTGGTACTGTTGGCGTGTGAAAATCAAGAGAATGTACATTATGCCATGACTGTGAGAAATATGTTGTATGACAGCCTGTCTTATGTTGAGCAGATTCGACAGTCCTGGAAGTGTCTGGAAGCGGCAGAAAAACAAAAAGTCGCGGAAGCTGAATTTTTGTCGCGGTTTCGGAAGGAAGACAGGTTGGTTCCGGTGATCACTCTGGTGTTTTATTATCACCCGGACGTTTGGGATGGAAGTCAGGATCTTTATGGGATTTTAAGATGGAGTGAGGATGAGGATAAGAACGAGATTCTGAAAAAATATATATCCAACTATCGGATCAATTTGATCGATGCGGGAAATGTAAAGGAATTGGAGCGTTTTCATACGGATTTACAGGAGATTTTCGGAATGTTACAATGTAGGCAGGATAAAGAAAAATTGCTGCATTACGTAAAAAGTAAAGAACAATACTTTCGGCATGTGGATGAAGAGACTTATCAGGTACTTCGAGAATTTCTGCATTCTGAAACAATATTAAAACAAGCATTTGAAAAAGAAAAGAGAGAGGAGCAGGTGGATATGTGTAAAGCATTAGAAGATTTGTATCAGGATGGAATTGAACAGGGAGCTGTGGAGGCATATCAGGAGGTAGGATTTTCGAAAGAAGAGATCATAGAACGGGTTCAGAAGAAATTTTCCTGTGCGGTGGAAAAGGCTGAGGAGATTGTAGAGAAATATTGGAAGGAATAAAACACGGCTGTTTTGTGAAGGGGTCAGGCAAAAACTGACCCCTCTATATCTTAGGCGAATTATGAAAAATGCAGAGCATCTTTTCATCCGGATCGATCAGGACACAGGTGATCGTCTGCTCAGAAGGGATCACAATTGCATAAAGTCCTTTGTAAAGGTGATAAATTTTTCGGTGCTGCTGTTCAGATATCTGCCTTTTTGCCATACGAGTCCGATTTCCTGTGTGATTGTCGGCGTGATAGGGATCCCCTTGATTCCGTGCATATTTTTGAGGAGCGAGGAGTAGAGGATAGCTCCGCCCAGATTTTTCTGGACAAAAGCCTGAATGGTGTAAAGCTGGCTGGCATTTAAGATTACATGAGGTTTTACTTTGATCGAGTCAAAAATTGAGAGCAGAGCCTGATTTTGAACAGAATCTGTATTGTACATGATCAATGGTTCATCTTTTAACATTTCGATCGATACACTTTTTTCTTTTACCAGTGGATGATCCCTGGAAACACAGAATACAAGCTGGTCAGAAAGAAGCTGACAGGAATTCAGTTTGTTGGTTTCATAAAAGTTGAGATTGACAAGTGCCAGATCCAGAGTATCTTCGAGTACCAGATTTGCCGCACGGACAGATCCGTATTCAAAAAGTTCGACTGGAGTATCAGGATATTTTTTGTAAAAGCCGGTCAGCATATCCGGGAAAAAGACAGTGCTCAAAAGCGGCGGAATACCGATGCGAATCGGTGCAACCTGCTTTCCGAGATCGTAAAGCTTTGAAGTTGTCTCATGAATATTGTCCAGAAGTACACTGGCTTTCTGATAAAATGCTTCTCCTTCTTTTGTCAGAACGATATGGTTCTTTGTCCGGCTGAACAGGCTGACGGAAAATTCTTTTTCCAGTTCTCTGATTGCGTTCGAAATCGCGGGCTGTGTGACATAGAGTTTCTGTGCAGCCTGTGTGATACTGTGGTAGCGACAGACGGCACAAAAGTATTCTAACTGAATGATCTTCATTGGCAGTTTCCCCATTTCTTTCTTGTTTTCTAAAATATCAAAGATTTTTTTCTTACTATGATTTTGTTCAAAATCATCAAAACAGCAGTCTTTGCTTCTCATAATTATACCATAATTTTTGTCGGAAATGCTTAAATATGCAGAGTATCATAATCTTTTTTTATAGCGGTATCATTTTAAGTAAATGTACAACTATCCATACAATTTCTATAATGAAACCATAGCAGACAGCGCTGTGATGTGAATAGAAAAATGGATTGGAGGAAAACAAATGAGTCCGTCAACAATAACACTTTTGTTTCTCCTGTTTGCGGTAGTTATGTTTGTTCTTGAAAAGATACCACTTGGGGTGACTTCAATGATCGTCTGTATTGGATTGACTGTTACAGGCGTGCTGGATGTGCAGACTGCATTTGCGGGATTTATTGACAGCAATGTGATTCTGTTTGTAGCAATGTTCATTGTAGGAGGAGCATTATTTGAAACCGGAATGGCAAACAAGATTGGAGGCATTGTAACCCGGTTTGCCAAAACAGAACGTATGCTGATCGTTGCGATTATGGTGATCGTAGGTTTGATGAGCGGGGTGCTTTCCAATACAGGCACTGCAGCAGTATTGATCCCGGTTGTTATCGGAATTGCAGCAAAATCAGGGTACAAAAGATCAAAATTACTGATGCCGCTTGTGTTTGCGGCAGCCATGGGAGGGAATCTTTCCCTGATCGGGGCACCAGGCAATATGATCGCACAGAGTGCTCTTGAAAAAATAAATTTGAAATTCGGTTTCTTCGAATATGCCATTGTAGGGATGCCGATCCTGATTGCAGGAATTTTATTTTATGCAACCATAGGATATAAACTACTTCCGGAATGTGATCCGAAAGAAGAGGAGACATTCGATACAAAAAAAGATTTTGATCAAGTGCCAAAATGGAAACAGTGGATGTCACTGATCATTCTGGTGCTGACTTTGCTGGCCATGATTTTTGAAGAGCAGATAGGGATTGATTTGTGTATTTCCGGAGGAATCGGAGCATTGCTGCTGATTCTGAGCGGAGTGATCTCTGAAAGAGATGCGTTAAAATCCATTGATCTGAAAACAATTTTCCTGTTTGGGGGTACCTTATCTCTTGCAGCGGCACTTCAGAAGACCGGAGCGGGAGAGATGATCGCAGAAAAAGTAATTGGCGCGCTTGGCGCGGATCCATCACCATATCTTTTGACACTGGTTGTATTTTTGCTGTGCTGTGTAATGACTAATTTTATGTCAAATACGGCAACCACAGCGTTGCTGGTTCCAATCTGCTTATCTATTGCACAGAGAATCGGAGCAGATCCGAGAGCAGTATTGATGGCATGTGTGATCGGAGGTTCCTGTGCTTATGCAACCCCGATCGGAATGCCGGCAAATACCATGGTTGTGGGAGTCGGCGGTTATCGCTTTATGGATTTTGTAAAAGCAGGATTTCCATTGATTATCATAGCAACGGTTGTGAGTATGATCATCCTTCCGATTGCATTTCCATTCTTTCCATAAAAGGATGATGATAATTGTGAAAATAAACAGCATCTGATTATAGATGTAAAAAATCAAAGGAGGCAGAAACATGAGTAAGAAAGAACAAGTAGAGCAGCTTACGGATTATATGGCAAATTTTGTGTCATATATCGCAAAAGTGCTGCCGGATGATATTATTGCAAAGTTGGATGAACTGGCAGAAAAAGAGGACAGTCCGCTTTCAAAAGTCATCTATGAGACAATGAAGAAAAATCAGGTACTGGCAAAAGAATTGAACAGACCAAGCTGTCAGGATACGGGTGTATTACAGTTCTGGGTAAAATGTGGAACGAATTTTCCGTTGATTGGGGAATTGGAGACACTTTTAAAAGAAGCTGTTATAAAATCGACAGTGGAAGCACCGCTTCGCCATAACAGCGTGGAAACATTTGACGAGTACAATACAGGCAAAAATGTCGGAAAAGGAACACCGACAGTATTCTGGGATATTGTACCAGACAGTGATCGGTGCGAGATTTATACTTACATGGCAGGCGGCGGATGCACACTTCCGGGGAAAGCCATGGTGCTGATGCCGGGAGAGGGCTACGAAGGAGTTACGAAATTTGTAATGGATGTCATGACCTCTTATGGCCTGAATGCATGTCCTCCGCTTCTGGTCGGTGTGGGTGTGGCAACATCTGTTGAGACAGCAGCACTGCTTTCTAAAAAGGCATTGATGAGACCGCTGGGAAGCCATAATGAGAATGAGCGCGCGGCAGAGATGGAAACGCTGCTTGAAGACGGGATCAATGCAATCGGACTCGGACCGCAGGGAATGGGCGGCAAGTATTCCGTAATGGGGGTACATATTGAAAACACAGCCAGACATCCATCTACAATCGGTGTCGCCGTGAATGTTGGCTGCTGGTCTCACAGACGTGGACACATTATTTTTGATAAGGATCTCAATTACACGATCACAACACATTCGGGGGTGACTTTATAATGTTGGAAATCAAAGATGGAAAGAAAATTTTAACAACACCGATATCTGCTGAGGATCTGGCAGATATCCATATCGGAGATATTATTTATCTGAACGGAAGTATGACAACCTGTCGTGATGTGGCACACAGACGGCTTGTTGAGGGTGGCAGAGAGCTTCCCGTAAATGTAAAAGACGCTGCAATCTTTCATGCAGGACCGATCATCCGGCCTCTTGCGGATGACAAGTTTGAAATGGTATCTGTTGGTCCCACAACCAGTATGCGTATGGAGAAATTCGAAAAAGAATTTGTGGAACAGACCGGTGTGAAAGTGATCATCGGAAAAGGAGGCATGGGTCCAAACACAGAGTATGCATGTAAAAACTATAAGGCGATCCACTGTGTGTTCCCTGCCGGAAATGCAGTGGTAGCTGCCGCGGAAGTGGAAGAAATTGTAGATGCACAGTGGAGAGATCTGGGAATGCCGGAAACCTTATGGCATTGCCGCGTAAAAGAATTTGGACCTCTGATCGTATCGATCGATACAGACGGACGAAATTTGTTTGAAGAAAATAAAGTTGTTTTCAATGAAAGAAAAGAGAAAGCAATTCACGAAATCTGCAAACATGTAAGCTATATCAAATAGCACGAAAATCAAAATAAAACCAAAATATTGCCAAAATGATCATGCAGAGAACAGGCTCCCACTTTCTTTGTATGGTCATTTTTTTGTATCTTTTTCACAAACTCACAATTTCTTGCATTTTAAAAGATATTATTATAAAATAACTATATGTGTTTCCGTGGATGAGCAAGAAATGGAGTATTCTTAAATTTTATATCCAACGGAGCAGGATGATATCGGGGGAAAGAAACTATGAGTGAGAATTATAAACAGCGTTCGATCCTGGAGATTATGAATGACGTGCTCGGTACGATACGCGATTACTACGATTCAGAATATGTGTATTATATCGAGAGAGATGAAGAGGAGATTCTTACAATCTATGAGTGGTGTGCTGAATTTGTGCCGTGGCAGCGGGATAAGATCAAGATGCTTGATAAAGAGCAGTGGCCGCGGTGGATCCGACAGGATATCACGGATACGACAGAAGCAGACTACAGTGTTTCTCAGCCATTGGAAGACGGAATTACGGCAGTTCTTGCAGCGGTAGGGGTACACAGAGGCGGATGTGAGATTTCTTTTATGAGGTCTCTCCTTCCATATATTTCACAGTCTATTCTTTTGCAGAAGATGCAGAAGCAGCAGGAATATCTGAGTTATCATGATGATCTGACTGGTTTGATGAACAGAAACAGCTTTGTCAGATATATGTCGGACGTACAGAAAAAAGAGCACAAGTCACTGGGAGCAGTATCTGTGGACATCAATGGATTGAAGAACTTTAACCGGGAATTTGGACATGAATATGGGGATGAGGTTGTAATCCGTGTGGGTGAAGTGCTGGAGGAGCATTTCCGCAGCTCTCTGGTGTTCCGAATGACCGGAGATGAGTATCTGGTAGCGGTAGAGGATGCGACATATGATACATTTATCAAAAGTGTGAACGACGCTCATCATAAACTTGATAATATCAGTCTTGGACTGGTCTCTGTCGGTTATGCCTGGGAGAAAGTGGATATTGATGCAGAAAAGCTGATCGGCCGCGCAGAAGGTATGATGCGTGAAGAGAAGCAGAAGTATTATAAGAATTTGAAAAAAGGGCATCATGAGCCTATCATCAAACAGGATCTGCTCAGCGATATAGAGAATGGCAATTTTATTGTCTGTCTGGTTCCGAAAGTGGATGTCGATACGGAGGAAGTAGTCGGAGCAGAAGCAGTGGTGCGCTATCACCACAAAGATCTGGGTATTATGAATCCAGGAAAATATCTGACACTCCTGGAAGAGACCAAGCTGTCTCATTATCTGGATCTGTATGTGTTTGAAGTAGTATGTAAGACGCTGCGCAGATGGGAGACGGAAGATTTGCCGATGATCCCGATCGCTGTAAATTTTGCGGGAGCAACGCTCAGACAGATAGATGTAGCAGAAAAAATGACAGCTCTGATCGAGAAGTATCATGTGTCCTGTGAGTATCTGGAAGTAGAAGTTTCAGAGTCTTACAGTGATATGAATCAGGAGATGCTTGCAGAGACGAGTAATAAGATTCGAAAGAGCAATGTGCGGGTGATTTTGGACCACTTCGGAGCAAAAGAATCCACAGTAGCGATTCTGACGATCATGGAATTTGACGGATTGAAGATAGATAAAAGTATCGTGACCAATATTGTAGGCAACGGCCGAAGCCAGAGTGTGGCAAAAGCAGTAACAGATGCCTGCTGTCAGCTGGGAGTACCGGTTTCAGCAAGTGGTGTGGAGACAAGAGACCAGCTGAATGTATTGAAAGAACTTGGCTGCAGCTGTGTACAGGGAAGCCTGTTTAACAAGCCGATCACGATTGATACATTTGAAGTCCGTTACCTGAAAGGATAAGAGTATGATACGTACCTGGCTTGCAGATATCAGAGCACTGTATGAGGAGGAATGTTATCAGAAATATTTTGCAGCACTTCCTGCGTTTCGACAAGAGAAAGCAAGGAAGCTGTTGTTTCAGAAAGACAGGGCTCAGAGTGCAGGGGCATGGCTTTTATTGGAGGAGATCAGAAAGCGGTACAAAATTTCCGACCGGGCAGTTTACAATCTTTCGCATTCCGGGGATTATGTGCTGTGCTCGATCGACACTGATGCAAGAGAGGGCGTACAGCTTGGATGTGATATTGAGAAAGTCCAAAAGGCCAGAATGGAGTTAGCAAAACGTTTTTTTTGCCGCAGTGAATATGAAGATATTTTCAGATGTGATTCAAAAGAGGCAAGAGCGGAAAAGTTCTGCAGATACTGGGTACTAAAAGAAAGTTTCATGAAAGCGACCAGAAAGGGAATGGCACTGAAGATGTCATCGTTTGAGATACTGCTTTCGAATCCACCCAGGCTGATAAAAAAGCCGGAGGAGTTTGAAGAGACATATTATTATTGTGAGTACCCTCTGGAAGGATTTCCTTATCGAATCGCAGTCTGTTCGAACGATTCAGAGTTAGATTCTAGAATACAAATGGAGTTAAAAGAAATATGGCAAGAGTAAATCGAAAAGCGAAAAAAATACTGATCACAGGGATGATCCTTGGAGCGGCAGCAGGGATTTTGCTCACATTTCTGGCAGCAAACAGTAAGATGCATGACAAAAATGATGAGATCAAAACTGTCAAGGCAAAGTATGAAAAAGAAGCGAAATCTTTGAAGAAGCAGCTGAAGGAAGCAAAGAATGAGCAAAAAGAAGTAAATCTGCAGTCAAATGAATGGAATCTGCTCCTGGTGAACAGTTCTTATCCGCTTGCAGCAGACTATTCACCGGAATTGACGGCTGTAGATGATGAAGATCATAAAGTAGACTCCCGGATTGTAGAGTCTGTAAATAAAATGCTTCAGGATGCGAAAACAGCGGGGATGAATCTGAAGATCATTTCAGCATACCGTTCGTATGATGATCAGAAGAATGTGTTCAATGATACCATGCAGTCATGGCTCAGTCAGGGATATTCGTATTTAGATTCTTACGATGAGACGAAAAAGTCTGTGGCAGTTCCGGGAACAAGTGAACATGCAACGGGTCTTGCACTGGATATCACATCTGAGTCGAACCAGACACTGGATGAGACACAGGCACAGACGCAAGAGCAGCAGTGGCTGATGAAGAATTGTCAGAATTATGGATTTATTCTGCGTTATCCGAAGGATAAGACAGATATAACCCAGTATATTTATGAGCCGTGGCATTACCGCTATGTGGGAGAAGAGGCTGCAAAGGCGATCATGAAAAAAGGAATTACGCTGGAAGAATATCTGGCACAGATACAAAAATAAACAGGAAGAGTTTTTATTTCGCAAGCCGGGATAGAAACTCTTTTCTTTCTATAGCGGAAAAACAGTCTTTGCGATTGACGCATAAAATGGGATTTGCTACAATGAGAGAAGTTGGGTGACGGGAAATAAAAATATTTCCTGTCTGATGTAAAAATCCGAGAAGGAGGAAGAGCATGGAAGATCTTACATTTGGAGAACAGGTCAAGGTAGTATTGAGCCGAAAAGGCATGACCATAAAGGAACTTGCGGAGATTATAGAAGAAAAGACCGGAATGAAAATGTCCAGACAGAATCTGACGCAGAGACTGGGAAGAGACAATTTTCAGGAGCAGGATATGCGGATGATCGCGTCGATCTTAGACTGTCCGTTTCAGCTGAGTATTTTAGGCGGAGAATCTGCTGAACTGACGCCTGCGGATCTGCGTACCGTAGAAGAGATGCGCAGAAAAGAAGGAAAATTAGAGGATGGAGAGCCGACACTTGAAGAGATGCAGATAGAACTCCCGCTGGAAGAGTTAAAGCCACATGAGGAAGAAGAGAATCAGGAGCGTACCATCGAGGAGATCGCAAAGGATATTCCGATTTCTTCCGTGATGAAGCGGGCGGAAGAAGAGGATGCAAAACGAGAAGATCTGTCTGTGGGTGATATCAATCCATATACAGGTCATGAGTATCAGTCCAACAGTGTCAGAATGCATCCGAGCCGGATCGGATATGTTCAGGTATACGACAGAAGGACTCATAAGTGGAAAGATATGACAGAGTGGGCATTTCTTGGAGAGCAGGAGAGAAAGAAAGCGATGCTTGGAAGGGAGTATGTGCCGCCGGTTTATCTGGATTAAAAGGAGGCTGTCTATGGAGTGGAAGACCTTATTATCTGAAAAGCGGATGCGGGGATCCGGAAAGAAACAGCATGCGAAAAAATCGGATTTCCGCAGTGAGTTTGAAAAGGATTATCATCGGATCATAGGAAGTGCGTCATTTCGGAGACTGCAGGATAAGACGCAGGTATTTCCTCTGGATCAGAGTGATTTTGTACGGACAAGACTGACGCATTCTCTGGAAGTGTCTTCTCTTGCCAAGTCGCTGGGACAGAATATCGGTGAAGCAATCCTGGAGCGTGGAGCGGATCAAAAGTTTACCCGGAAGATGAAGGAGGATATTTCTCATATTCTGGAATGTGCCGGGCTGATCCATGATATCGGCAATCCGCCGTTCGGGCATTTCGGGGAGCTGGCGATCCGGGACTGGTTTTTGCGGAAGCTTCCCGAACTGCATTATAAGAGACAGACTCTGGATATGATATTGAGTCCGCAGATGAAAGAGGACTTCTATCATTTTGAGGGAAATGCACAGGCACTCCGACTGGTAACGAGACTTCATTATCTGGTGGATGAGTACGGGATGAATCTGACCTATGCACTGCTCAATACGATTATAAAATATCCGGTTTCGTCCACACAGGTCCATCCGGATTCCGGGAATATCAGAGAAAAGAAGATGGGATATTTTCTGGCAGATGAGAAGATATTTGAGGAGATCACGCAGGAGACGAAGACAGGGAACTGCCGTCATCCTCTGACCTATATTCTTGAGGCTGCGGATGATCTGGCTTATAAGACGGCAGATATCGAAGATGCATTTGTAAAAGGATTTCTGTCGTATCATGCGTTTAAAGAAGAACTCGTATGTCTGAATGAGCAATATCCCGATTCCGGGTTTGACGGAGTTTTAAAGCTGAAAGAACTGTATCAGAGAGGTCAGGAAAAGGGTGTTCAAAATCCGGAGGCTTATGCCATCAAGAACTGGATCATTCGCGCGCAGGGATTTCTGATCGACTGTGCGACAAAAGGATTTATGGACCACTATGAAGACATCATGGCAGGGACGTTTCAAAGAGACCTCTTTCGCGGTACCTTTGGAGAAAAGCTGATGGAATGTCTCGGCAATATCGCATACCGGTATGTATTCTCCTCCAGAGAAATTTACCGGATGGAAGTCAAAGAAGCAGTGATCCTGGACTTTTTGATGGACCGTATGATCCAGGCTGTGCTGTACTATGATACCGACAGGGAGTTAAATGCCATTGACAGCCGGGTATTGTCATTTATTTCAGATAACTATAAAAAGGCTTACAGTTATCAGGCAGAAGGAAAGAGCGAGGCAGAGAAGCTGTATCTCCGCCTGCTTCTGGTGACAGACTATGTCTGTGGGATGACAGACAGCTATGCAAAGCGCCTGTATCAGGATATGAACGGGATTATTTAAGACAGCGGCACCAGTAGCCGAAGTCTTTATCCGTGCTGCATTCGTCTTCGGAGAGCGTCAGTTTTTGATGGTATTCTCTCGTAAACTGAGGAAATCCGAATAACTCGGCAGCATTCTACGACCCGGACGGAACCTTACGGGGAGAATAAATACCGGGAACACCAAGCCACTGGTGTTCGTCTTCTTCCAGTAAAAGAAGATGATGGTAGTTGTGGTATCCATGCAGCAGAAAGCTGTTGTTGGCAAGCCGCCAGAATGGTTTTTGCAGGGAGGAGAGATCCTCATAACTGAGTTTGCGTATACGGGAAGTCGGTTCGCAAGGATGTGCGGTTTCTTCTGGCGGTTCGCACATTTTTTCTTCTGCAAGGACAGATGGGGGTTCAGGTTCTGGAGCCGGTATAGATTCTGGTTCCGGGTCCGGCTCCGGGCAGGGGGCGGGTTCCATCCAGTCAGTCAGAAGGTTTACAGAAAATGGCCGGTTGCCTGTAGAAGCGGCGAAATATCTGCCGTCTGCGGTTTGCAGAAGAAAACCATGGAGCTTCGCTAATGTCAGATTCGGTGGAAAGTCAGCTTCTGAAAGTGTGACACGACAGGATACACACTGATTTTGTGTGGGAAGTTCTGCCACAGTTTTTTTCCGGGGTTTGTCTTTCTCGAAAAAGAACATGGACAGAGGTAGTTTTTCCTGTGATGCAGCAGGAATCTGCCGGATGGAGATCTGGAGATGACAGGACTGAAAAGTCTGCGTCAGTTTTAAAAAGCCTACATTTCGGATTTTTTTATCCGCTTGATATTCATAGAAATAATAGATGCCGGGTGTCATATAATACCTCAGGTCTTGTCTTTCTTCTAATGTATTCAATGTGTGGGAAAAAAGAACCGGATCAGGGCAGAGAGAAATTGAAAAGAGGAAACATTATGAATCAGGATGAAAAATATATGCGGGAAGCGATCCGTCAGGCAAAAAAGGCATACGTTCTGGAGGAGGTTCCCATTGGCTGTGTGATCGTGTATCAGGATAAGATCATCGGACGCGGATATAACAGAAGGACAGTGGATAAGAACACACTGGCTCACGCGGAGCTGCAGGCGATCCGCAAAGCAAGCAAAAAAATGGATGACTGGCGATTGGAAGACTGCACCATGTATGTGACACTGGAACCGTGCCAGATGTGTTCCGGAGCAATCGTGCAGGCGCGGATCAAACGGGTGGTAGTCGGGTGTATGAATCCCAAGGCGGGTTGTGCGGGTTCAATCCTGAATCTTCTGGATATGAAAGAGTTCAATCATCAGGTGGAACTGACAACGGGAGTTCTGGAAGAAGAGTGCAGTGGGATGATGAAACAGTTTTTTAAGGAACTGCGTCAGAAACAAAAAGATAAAAAAAAGAAGTCTGAATAACTCAAACTTCCTGTTTTTGCGGAAAATCATTCGTGCATTACGCTTCGAATGCATCACCCCATACGTTACCTCGGTAGTTAACTCAACCCAGGCACCCCTACGGCACCCGAGAGGTTCTGCTTAGTGCTGCTTCGTTCCCGACCTGACACGGTTCACAGATTCCCGTCGCGTAGGACCCAAATCTCAACGCCACTTTCCGAGGGCAGCTATGCAATGCTGCACCCTCTGCGTAATATCACCCCTGCTATAGCGGATTGCAGGTACAAGGTACCGCTAACACCCCGGCTGCACGGTTCATAATTTTACATGGTTTTTATTAAAATGTCAACGGATATGGAGGTTTTTATGAAAGTTTTACTGACAGCGATCAATGCAAAATATATACATTCCAATCTGGCGGTATACAGTCTGCGTGCTTATGCGGGAAAGTATGCACAGCAGACAGAGATCGCAGAATATACGATCAATCAGCCAATGGATGATATTTTATCGGATATCTATAAGAAGAGACCGGATGTTTTATGTCTGTCCTGTTATCTCTGGAATATTTTATATGTGGAGCAGCTGATCACCGAGATCTCCAAAGTGCTGCCCGGGATGCAGATCTGGCTTGGAGGACCGGAAGTGTCTTACAATGCGGTTTCTGTGATGAAGAAGTATCCGCAGGTGACCGGTGTGATGTGCGGGGAAGGGGAAGAGACTTTTCTGGAATTGATGGAATATTGGAATCAGGAGAGGGAAAATCAGGATACGATCAAGGGTATCGTATACCGGGAGAATGGAACCTGTCGGCAGAACCCGCCGCGCCCGGTCATGGATCTGAGTAAAGTGCCGTTTGTGTATGATCACATTGAGGATTTTCAGAATAAGATCATTTACTATGAATCCAGTCGCGGATGTCCGTTTTCCTGCAGCTATTGTCTCTCCTCGATTGATAAATGTCTCCGTTTTCGGAATCTGGAACTGGTCAAAAAGGAGCTTCAGTTTTTCATTGATCACGAAGTGCCGCAGGTGAAGTTTGTAGACCGCACCTTCAATTGTAAGCACAGTCATTCCATGGCAATCTGGACATACTTAAAAGAGCATGACAGAGGAAAGACGAATTTCCATTTTGAGGTGGCAGCAGATCTGTTAAATGAAGAGGAGCTGGAGCTGATCGCGTCCATGCGTCCGGGGCTGATCCAGCTGGAGATCGGAATCCAGTCCACCAATCCGGAGACGATCACGGAAATCCGCAGAAAGATGAACTTTGAAGAAGTAAAGCGGATTGTAAAAAGAGTGCAGGAAAAAGGAAACGTACATCAGCATCTCGACCTGATCGCCGGGTTGCCGTATGAAGATTATGAGCGTTTTGCACAGTCCTTCCGTGATGTCTATGCATTGCATCCGGAGCAGCTCCAGCTTGGATTCCTGAAGGTGTTAAAAGGTTCCTATATGCATGAAAAGACGGAAGATTATCAGCTTTTATATCAGGATCGGCCGCCGTTTGAAGTGCTTTCTACAAAGTGGCTCTCCTATGATGACGTGATCCGTCTCAAAGGTGTGGAAGAGATGGTGGAGGTCTATTACAACAGCGGACAGTTTGTCAATACACTGCGATTATTAGAGGAAGAGTTTACAGATACGTTTGCTTTGTATGAAAGTCTGAGCCGTTATTATGAAGAAAACGGACTGCATATGATAAATCACTCCCGAATTACAAGATATGAAGTATTATTTGCATTTATCAAAGCATGTGTAGAAAAGAATGTGGAAAACTATCGGCAGATGTTGATACTGGATCTCTATTTACGGGAAAATGTGAAAAAAAGACCGGAGTTTGCAGGTGAAGTCAGCGTTGATAAGCAAAAAGCTTCTGCATTTTATGAAAAAGAGGCAGAAGAGCGCCGGTATTTGAAGGGCTATGAAGGATATGATAAGAGACAGCTTCGGAAAATGACGCATCTGGAGCAGATCAATGGAAATCTCTACGTGTTTGATTACCGGAACCGGAATGTTCTGACGAATCAGGCAAGCGTATTTTGGGTAGAAGGAGGAGACGAGGCATACCCATCCGGGCATCCAACACATGCCTGCGGCGGGCAGACTTCGTCTGATCATGTATGAAAAAACGGACAAAAGAAATTTTAGCGATTCTGGATGAGCAGTATGGACGGGAGTACGTCTGTTATCTGAATTATGAGACACCGTGGCAGCTTCTGATCGCAACCATGCTGAGTGCACAGTGTACGGATGCAAGAGTAAATATTGTGACGGCAGATCTGTTTCAGAAATATGATACACTGGAGAAGTTTGCCAATGCGGATTTAAAAGAGCTGGAACAGGATATCAAGCCGACTGGATTCTACCACAATAAGGCGAAAAATATCATTGCCTGTACCAGAGATCTGCTGTATAAATTTGGAGGCGAGGTGCCGAGGAGTCTGGAAGATCTGACCTCTCTTGCGGGTGTTGGGAGAAAGACTGCCAATGTGATCCGGGGAAACATCTATCATGATCCGAGTGTGGTGGTAGATACACATGTAAAACGGATATCCAGACGCCTTGGCCTGACAAAAAACGAAGATCCGGAAAAGATTGAAACGGATCTGATGAAAGAACTGCCAAAAGATCACTGGATCTTATATAATATTCAGATCATTACTTTCGGACGGTCGATTTGTACGGCAAGAAGTCCAAAATGTGAGCAGTGCTTCTTGCAAAAATACTGCAAAGAGTTTAAAATGTAACCTAAAATACCCATTGGGTATGAGAATTTAAAGAGGTGAAAACAGTGGATTTTAATGATAAAAGAGTCAAAAGAGTGATTGCGATCGGAGCGCTGGTACTGGTCGTTGCGATGATCGCAACGATGATCCTGCCATATCTGGTATAGAAAAGTGGCTGTTGCGAACAGGAACATAGAGGGTTAAGGGAGACGGAAACGATGAAAGTTGGAAATGTATCACAGACAGTTTTAAAACGTTCTGTACTGAAACAACTGCATACAAAAAGAAAAGAGATTCTGACAGACCTTTCGGTGGAAGAGATGTGTACTGCGGTACAGATTAGGGACACAGAAGATGTGGTCTTTGCTTCGGCTGTAGTTTCTGGAAATTCCAAAAATATCGGGGTATATGCGATCATGCGTGCCGTGTTGGATCTGGAGACAAGGGGGGCTTCGGCAATTGGTGTTTCGGTACAGGTGATTCTGCCAACATATGCTTATGAGTCGCGGTTAAAAGAGATGTTCCGCTGTATGGAAGAGCGGTGTGCATCCTGGGGGATTGCAATAACATGTGCAAAGGCAGAGACCAGTCCTGCAGTGAGCCAGTCCGTGGTATCGGTGACTGCGGCAGGAAGTGTGGAAAAAGGACAGCTGCGTACGCTTGCTCAGGCGGAGCCGAATCAGGAAATCGTACTTTGTGGTTCGATCGCAGCAGAAGGCGTACTGCGTATTTTCGATGAGAAGAGAGAAGAGCTTTCAAAGCGGTTTGTTCCGGCATTTATGCGTCAGATCCAGGGGATAGAATCAGAACTGGAGGTTTTCCATGCGCTTCGCAGTGTGAAGCAGGAAAATACACCAAAAGGGGAACCACTGGTGACTGCAATGCAGCAGATTGGAAGCGGTGGAATCCTGGCGTCTCTCTGGGAACTGACAGAGGCGGCAAATGTGGGAATGCAGATTGAAATGTCCCGGATTTCAATTCGGCAGGAATGTGTGGAAGTCTGTGAATATTATCACCTGAATCCGTATCAGATGACTTCCGCAGGAACGGTTCTGATGGTTACCAGAGACGGCAATGCTCTTGTGCGGTGTCTGGAAGAGAGTGGGGCACGAGCCAGTGTGCTTGGGGTTACAACGGCAGATCATGCAAAAGTAATCACAAGCGGAGACGAAGTGCGTTATCTGGACAGACCTGCTCCGGATGAATTGATGCGCTGGTGGGAAGAGCAGGCACAAAAAGAGGTAAGATCAGAATAAGGAGAATAAAAACGATGGAAAAGCGAGAATTGATCCGAAAAGAAATTTTATACTATATAGAGAAAAACAGCAGAGCCAATCTTGGAGAACTGGCAGTACTGCTTGGAACAGATGAGGTGACAGTTGCCAATGAGATTGCAGAGATGGAGAAAGACAAAGTAATCTGTGGATATCACACGCTGATCGACTGGGACAAAGCAGGAGTAGAACTGGTGACAGCGTTGATCGAAGTGCGTATGACACCGCAGAGAAGTCAGGGATTTGACAAGATTGCAGAGCGCATCTGCAACTATCCGGAGGTACATGCAGTGTATCTGATCTCCGGCGGCTATGATCTTCTGGTTTCTCTGGAAGGAAAGACTTTAAAAGAAGTGTCGCAGTTTGTTTCAGAAAAACTTTCTACTCTGGATTCAGTGATCAGTACAGCGACTCATTTTATTTTGAAGAAATATAAAGACCACGGAACGATCCTTTCTTCAAAAAGTGAGTCAGAAAGGATGCTGGTGACACCGTAATGAGAAATCCATTATCAAAAAAGATCGTAGAGATCCAGCCGTCCGGCATCCGTAAATTTTTTGACGTGGCAAATGAGATGAAGGATGCGATTTCTCTGGGTGTTGGAGAACCGGATTTTGATACGCCGTGGAGAATCCGTGAGGAAGGCATTTTTTCTCTGGAAAAGGGACGTACATTTTATACATCCAATGCAGGACTCAAAGAACTAAGAGAAGAGATCTGCAGCTATCTGGAGCGGAAAATCGGAGTATCTTATGATCCGATGCAAGAGACCATGGTGACAGTCGGCGGAAGTGAGGCCATTGATGTGGCACTTCGCTGTATGCTGGATCCGGGAGATGAGGTTCTGATTCCGCAGCCGAGTTATGTATCGTATCTTCCATGTACGATTATGGCGGATGGTGTGCCGGTGATCATTCCGCTTCAGTATGAAAATGAATTTAAGCTGACAGTGGAGGATCTGAAAAAAGCAGTGACGCCGAAGACAAAAGTCCTGGTGATGCCGTTTCCGAACAATCCAACCGGATCGATCATGACAAAAGCAGATCTGGAGCCGGTGGCAGAGTTTATCAAAGAGCATGACCTGTACGTGCTCTCCGATGAGATCTATTCGGAATTAAGTTATCAGGGAGATCACGTTTCAATTGCAGCTCTGCCAGGGATGAGGGAGAGAACGATCGTGATCAACGGATTTTCCAAAGGCTTTGCCATGACAGGATGGCGTCTGGGATATTGCTGCGGACCAAAGCTGATCATTGAGCAGATGGTAAAGCTGCATCAGTATGCCATTATGTGTGCGCCGACAAACAGTCAGTATGCAGCGATCGAGGGACTGCGCCACTGCGGAGATGAAGTAGAGGAAATGAGAAAATCCTACAATCAGAGAAGGCGTTTCCTGATGCATGAATTCAAAAGAATGGGACTGGAGTGTTTTGAGCCGTTCGGAGCTTTTTACGTGTTCCCGAATATCAGTGAATTCGGCATGACTTCGGAAGAATTTGCAACCCGCTTTTTGATGGAAGAAAAAGTTGCGGTGGTGCCGGGAACTGCATTTGGAGAGTGTGGAGAGGGATTCTTGCGTATTTCCTATGCATATTCTCTGGAAGATCTGAAGGTGGCGCTGGGAAGACTGGAGCGCTTTATTGAAAAACTGAGAAATGAGGATAAAGCATCATGTTAAATATCGTGTTACATGAGCCGGAGATCCCGGCAAATACAGGAAATATCGGAAGAACCTGTGTTGCTACGAATACCAGACTGCATCTGATCGAGCCGCTGGGATTTCGTCTCAATGAGAAAGCATTAAAGCGTGCGGGGATGGATTACTGGGCAGATCTGGATGTAAGAACGTATATCAATTTTGAGGATTTTCTGGAGAAGAATCCGGGAGCAAAAATCTACATGGCGACAACAAAGGCTCCGAAAGTCTATACGGAAGTACAGTATGAGCCGGACTGCTATATCATGTTTGGAAAAGAGAGCGCCGGCATTCCGGAAGAGATTCTTGTGAACCACAAAGAGGACTGCGTGCGGATTCCCATGGTGGGAGACATCCGGTCTTTAAATCTTGGAAATTCAGTTGCCATTATTTTGTATGAAGCACTTCGCCAGCAGAATTTTGCGCATATGAATCTGGAAGGACATCTGCATGAGCTGAGCTGGGAACAGCAATAGAATGAAATAGAGAAAATCAGGAAAAATGGTCTTATATGCAATGATGCAGTAAGATCATTTTTTTCAATGTAAATCTGGACATCTCTTGCTTGTTGTAGTATAATTCAAATAAACAGTTCCACAATATAAAAACTAGTTTCACAATATGAAACTAAAATCGATAGGAAAGAATGTCAGGAGGAATCAAGATGGGAAACAACAGATTTGATTTATTATCATTAGGTGAGATTTTGTTGAGATTATCCCCGCCGGATAATGAAAGGATCGTCAGTGGGGAGACATTCCAGAAGCAGGTTGGCGGTGCAGAGCTCAATGTCGTGTCGGGAGTTTCGATTCTGGGGCTTCGCACAGGCGTTGTCTCCAAGCTGCCGGACAATGCACTCGGAATCTATGCAAAAGATAAGGTACGTTTCTGCGGAGTAAGCGATGATTTTCTGGTATATGATGACAGTCAGGATGCCCGTCTCGGGATTTACTACTATGAGAATGGTGCTTATCCGAGAAAGCCGGGAGTGGTGTATGACAGAAGACACACTTCTTTTGACAAGATCAGTCTGGAAGAACTGCCAAAGGAGATGTTCCAGAGCACCAGATGTTTCCACACAAGCGGGATCACACTGGCATTGAGTGAAAATATCCGCCGTACTGCCATCGAGATGATCAAACGATTTAAGGAAAACGGTACACTGATTTCGTTTGATGTGAATTTCCGTGGAAATCTCTGGACAGGACCGGAGGCGAAAGCATGTATTGAAGAGATTCTTCCGTATGTGGATATCTTTTTCTGCTCAGAAGAGACCGCAAGGCTGACATTCTTAAAAGAAGGCGATGCGAAGCGTATCATGAAGAGCTTCACACAGGAATATCCGATCTCTGTGGTGGCTTCTACACAGAGAATCGTACACAGTCCGAAAAAGCATACGTTCGGTTCAGTAATCTACAGTGCGAAAGAGGATTGCTATTACGAAGAGGAGCCATATCGCAACATTGAAGTCGTAGACCGGATTGGAAGCGGAGATGCGTATGTATCGGGGGCGTTATACGGACTTCTTGCGTATGATTTTGACTGTCAGAAAGCATTGGAGTATGGGAATGCGGCAGGAGCAGTGAAGAATACGATCAAAGGAGATCTTCCATCCTGCAGTAAAAGAGAGATGGATGCAATCATTCGAAATCACAAGCATGTAGGACCGGAACTGGAAATGAACAGATAAAAAACAGGACAGACATTCTTTTTATTTGGAGAATGCCTGTCCTGTTTTTTGTGAATACTAATGTAGATGTGTGCAGTTTGCAGCACGAGAAGAAAACAGCATATTTTATGAAGATTTCGAAATTAACAGAAAAATAGAATGATATGGATTTATATTTTGACATTATTACATTTTGCGGTATAATGACATTAAGTTCATGCGCAATGCATAGAATAGTTGCATTGTAATGGGGAAGTAAAGGAAGGTGGTGAAGAATCGATGGTGGAAGAAACAATCAAAGCAATCCGTGAAACCGAAGCAGCGGCAGATGTGATTGTAAAAGAAGCTGGGGAAAAAAGCCAGAAGATTCTGGAAGATGCCAGACAAGAGGCAGAACGTATGATCAAATCCCAGGAAGAAACACACCGGATTTCTGCACAGGATGCGATGCAGGATGCCAGAGAAAAAGCCAGGGTATTTCAGGAAGAGGCCCGTGTGCAGACAGAGAAAGAAATCAAGGTGTTAAAGGAGTTTGCTGTCCAGAAAGAAGCGGAGGCAGTGAGTGCAGTGATTTCTCAGTTAGTGTTGTGAAAAGAAATTAAAAAAGGAGGGAGTGCACTATGGCGGTACTGCAGATGCAAAAAATCAGTATCTGCGCCCTGAAAAAAGATCGAAAAGCAGTTCTGGAAAAGCTTCAGAGGATGAAGGTGATGGAGATCAGCCAGATTCTGGAGGAGGATCCTGATTTTACAACGATGGATACGAGACAGGAGCGAATGGAATTAGAAAAGAGCGCTTCACTTTCAGATCAGGCACTGGAAATTCTGGATCGGTATGCGCCGGAGAAGAAGTCGATGTTTTCTGCACTGGAAGGGAAAGCGCTGATCGAAGCAGATGATTATCAAAAAGTGGTGGATCAGAAGGAACAACTTTTATGTACAGTCAAGAGGATCCTTGCGCTGGATAAAGAAAAGGCAGAACAAAAAGTCGGTATCCTAAAGCTGGAGAACAGTATGGAAAGTCTGACTCCGTGGATGGATCTTCATGTACCGATGAATTATGGCGGTACGGCACATACAGTGATGCTGATCGGAACCATGCCGCTTGCCACGCTGGAAGAGATCTATCAGATGCTCGCACAGGATGCACCGGAAGTAGATGGTGTGGATGTGTCGGTTATCCATTCGGATAAGGATACCGTGTATCTGGCGGTTGTTTGTCTTACACAGGATGCAGAAAAGCTGGAAGAAGTATTGAGAAGCCGTGGATTTGCAAGACCGTCCCAGATATGGGACAAAGAGCCTGCGGCAGTGAAGGCGGAGCTGGAACAAACATGTCGGGAGTGCAAAGAGCGCATTCTGGAAATTGAAAAAGAGGTACGGTCATTTGCCGGTGAGCGTAAAAATATCCGGATTCTTGCAGATGATTACAGGGTGCGGGCAGAAAAATACGAAGTGCTCGGAAAGCTGCCGCAGTCAGAACGGGCATTTTTCATTACAGGATATGCTCCGGCAAAAGATACAGGACGCATTGAAGAGAGTCTGACGAAGGCGTTTACGTGCGTCATTGATATTGAAGAAATCAAAGAGGATGAAGAATCGCCAACGCTTTTAAGCAACAATTCATTTTCCGCAAGTATGGAAGGAATTGTGGAGTCCTATGGACTTCCGAAGAGAGGAGAATTTGACCCGACGACGATTATGTCATTCTTTTATGTATTTTTCTTCGGAATGATGCTTTCTGATGCGGCGTATGGCGCCATCATTGCAGTGGCGTGTTTCGTATTATTAAAAAAATTCCCGCGGATGAGCCGGGGAATGTATCAATCGATCAAGATGTTTATGTACTGCGGAATTTCCACACTGATCTGGGGAATTCTGTTTGGCGGATATTTTGGGAATATTGTAGATATTGTATCCCAGAAGTTTTTCGGAACAACGATAACGGTGCCGGCTCTTTGGTTCATTCCATTGAATGACCCGATGAAGCTTTTGATGTATTCGATGCTGTTTGGTATGATCCATTTGTTTGTGGGACTTGGCATCAAAGGATATATGTGCCTGAAAGAGAAGAAGATCCTGGATTTCTTCTGTGATGTGGTACTTTGGTTTATGCTTTTGATCGGGCTGATCCTGATGCTGCTTCCGGGTGAGATTTTTTCATCGATCTCGCAGATACAGATTGTATTTCCGGATGCAGTGAACCTGGTGGCAAAGGGACTGGCGATCGCGGGTGCGGTGGGAATTTTGCTGATGTCCGGCAGGGACAAGAAAAATCCAGCGCTGCGTCTTGCGCTTGGTGCTTATGATCTGTACAACATTACCGGATGGCTCAGTGATGTGCTGTCCTATTCCCGTCTGCTGGCGCTGGGACTGGCAACAGGAGTAATCGCATCGGTGATCAATCAGATGGGCAGCATGCTGCCAAACAATATTGCAGGCGTGATTTTGTTTCTCGTTATTTTTGTAATCGGGCATACGCTGAATCTGGCAATCAATCTGCTGGGAGCATATGTACACACGAATCGTCTGCAGTTTGTGGAGTTTTTCGGAAAATTTTACGAGGGAGGCGGAAGAGCATTTCATCCGTTCGCCCCGGATACAAAATATGTAGATGTTAAGGAGGAATCTTAGTTATGAGCATTATGGAAAATTTAGGAATCGTGTATGCACTTTGTGGTGCGGCAATCGCAGTACTTCTCGCAGGTGCAGGCTCTGCGATCGGAGTTGGAATCGCAGGTCAGGCAGCAGCAGGTGTTGTAACGGAGGATCCAGGTAAATTCGCGAAAGTATTGATCTTACAGCTTCTTCCTGGTACACAGGGACTCTATGGTCTTCTGATTGGATTTATCACATTGTCTAAAATCGGAATTCTTGGCGGAGGACTTGCAGAGGTGGATGTGACAACCGGACTTCTGATTTTGGCAGCCTGCCTTCCGATCGGAATTGTAGGTCTGATTTCCGGAAGATCGCAGGGAAAGACAGCCGCAGCATCGATCGGGATCATTGCAAAAAGACCGGAGCAGTTTGGTAAAGCAATGCTGTTTCCGGCGATGGTAGAGACTTATGCAATCCTTGCACTTCTGATCTCTTTCCTGGCTGTCAGCGGAATTCAGGTGTAAATGAGTGAGCCAAAGTGAACGAAAAAGGAGAGCATGAAGGATGAGTGGATTAGAGAATATGAAACGTCAGATTCTGGACGAAGCGAATCACTCAGCGGAAGAACAGATCTCGAAAGCCAGGACAAAGGCGGAAGAGATTTTAAGAGAAGCAAGAGAGCAGATGGAGGAACAGAGCGCAGTCATGGCTAAAAAGTCGGAAGACGAGACAAAAGACTATGCACAGCGCATTGCATCTTCCAGTGAAATGCAGAGAAAGCAGGCTCTTCTGCAGGCAAAACAGGAAGTGATACAGGAGGTTCTTAACAAGGCATATCAGCAGGTACTGCATTTGGAACCGGAATCATACTTTGAGATGCTTCAGAAGCTGCTGGAAACATATGCACTTCCGCAGGAGGGAACAATCTATTTTTCTGCTGCGGATCTTGCGCGTATGCCGCAGAAATTTGAGGACGTGATTGAACAGACGGCACAGAAAAAAGGCGGTCATCTTGTGGTTTCGAAAGAACCGAAGGATATGGACGGCGGATTTGTGCTGGTTTATGGCGGGATTGAAGAAAATTGTACGATCAGGGCAATGTTCCACACAAATCAGGATGAATTGTCGGATGTTGTACAGAAAGTATTGTTTGTATAGAGTGCAGCCGTTTTTGGAAAGCAGCGAAAGAAAGCAAGAAGGAGGGATTCATCTTGAATGAATTGGAATATACTTATGCGGTTGCGCGCATACGGGCACTGGAGGGTTCTTTGCTGACACAAAGTGTCATTGAACAGCTGATGGCGTGTCAGAACGAAACACAGTGCCTTCAGCTTTTGAGCGAGAAGGGATGGGGAGATCCGGCGGATGCACACGATCCGGTGAAGATGCTGCAGCGGGAAGAGGAGAAAATCTGGGAAGTGATCTCGGATATCGCTCCGGATTTGTCTGTTTTTGATGTGATGTCCTACACAAAAGTGTTTCACAATGTAAAAGCAGCAATCAAAGTAGTATGTACAGGGACAGAGGATCGGAATGTTTTTTACAATGATTGTTCCATTCCCGGGGCGCAGATGCTGGAGATTGTAAAGAATAAAGAATTCTGGCGTCTTCCGCCGGCAATGTCAGAGGCAGCTCAGGAAGCGTATGACGTGTTGCTTCATACCGGTGACGGACAGTTGTGTGATGTGATCGTGGATCGGGCAGCGCTGAAAGCGATTTCTGAGGCCGGAAGAAACGCAGAGGATGCGATCATCCGTGATTATGCAGAGTCTGCGGTAGCAATCGCAGATATCAAGATTGCAGTCCGTTCTCAGAAAACAGGAAAAAGCCAGGAGTTTTTAAAGCGTGCTCTGGCACCCTGCGATACAGTTCAGGTGGAGCTTTTGGCAAAAGCAGCTGCAAACGGCATGGATGCGATCCGGGATTATCTGCTCACAACTGCCTATGCAGGTGGGGCAGAAGCATTGGCAGAGTCACCGTCCGCATTTGAGCGGTGGTGTGACAACCGGATGATCGAAACCATGAGACCGCAGAAATATCAGGCATTTTCTGTGGGACCGCTGGTGGCATATATTGTGGCGCGGGAAAATGAGATCAAGACCGTTCGAATCATTCTGACCGGAAAACAGAATCAATTTCCGGAGGAGGCAATTCGGGAAAGGATCAGGGAGATGTATGGATAAGATAGCAGTAATCGGAGATTATGACAGCATTTACGGCTTCCAGACACTGGGTCTTTCGATCTGCCCTGTCAGAGATGCCGAAGAAGGGAAAGAAAAACTGCGCCAGCTGGCCCTGGAGTGCGGGATTATCTACATTACAGAGGCTCTGGCGGCAGAACTGCCGGAAGAGATCGAGCGATATAAAGAACAGGTCATGCCTGCCATCATTCAGATACCGGGTGTATCCGGCAATACAGGAGCAGGTGTAGAAGGCGTGAAAAAAACCGTGGAGCAGGCAGTCGGTTCGGATATCCTGTTCTCACAGGAATAATGGGAGGTAGATTCGGCAATGAGTAAAGGCGTAATTAAAAAAGTAGCAGGACCGCTGGTCATTGCCTCTGGAATGCGCGATGCGAATATGTTTGATGTCGTGCGTGTAAGTAAGCAGAGACTGATCGGTGAAATTATAGAGATGCACGGAGATGAGGCGTCTATTCAGGTATATGAGGAGACATCCGGACTCGGACCGGGAGAGCCGGTGGAATCCATGGAAGTGCCAATGTCCGTAGAACTCGGACCGGGGCTGATTACCAGCATTTACGATGGAATCCAGAGACCGCTGGATGATATCATGAAAATTTCAGGCAACAGTCTGAAGCGGGGTGTGGAAGTTCCGTCTCTGAAACGAAATCTGAAATGGGAGTTTGTTCCGACTGTTAAAGTCGGAGATGAAGTCGAAGAAGGAGATGTGATCGGTACGGTCCAGGAGACGCCTGTGGTACAGCAGAAGATCATGGTTCCTTATGGAGTAAAAGGGACGGTCAAAGAGATCAAAGCAGGAGAATTTACGGTTGAGGAAGTGGTTGCCGTTGTTGCCACTGATACGGGGGACAGAGAGCTTACCCTGATGCAGAAATGGCCGGTCCGCAAAGGGCGTCCGTATCAGAGAAAGCTTCCGCCGAAGATGCCGCTTGTAACCGGGCAGCGTGTGATCGATACGTTCTTCCCGATTGCAAAGGGCGGTGTGGCAGCCGTGCCGGGACCGTTCGGAAGCGGTAAGACTGTCATTCAGCATCAGCTTGCAAAATGGGCAGAGGCAGACATTGTGGTGTATATCGGATGTGGAGAGCGTGGAAATGAGATGACGGATGTTCTGAATGAATTTCCGGAGCTGAAGGATCCAAAGACAGGCCAGTCTCTGATGCAGCGAACGGTTCTGATTGCAAATACATCGGATATGCCGGTGGCAGCCCGTGAGGCTTCTATTTACACCGGAATTACGATCGCAGAATACTTCCGTGATATGGGATACTCGGTGGCATTGATGGCAGATTCTACATCCCGCTGGGCAGAGGCCCTTCGTGAGATGTCCGGACGTCTGGAGGAGATGCCGGGTGAAGAAGGGTATCCGGCATATTTGGGAAGCCGGCTGGCACAGTTTTATGAGAGAGCCGGACATGTGATCTCACTTGGAAAAGATGGAAGAGAAGGTGCGCTTTCTGTAATCGGTGCGGTATCCCCTCCGGGTGGAGATATTTCCGAGCCGGTTTCTCAGGCAACGCTTCGTATCGTGAAAGTATTCTGGGGACTGGATTCCGCACTGGCTTACAAACGGCATTTCCCGGCAATTAACTGGCTGAACAGCTATTCTTTGTATCTGGATGATATGGAGACATGGTTCAATGCCAATGTGGCATCTGACTGGATGGAAGGCCGTCAGAAGATGATGACACTTCTGCAGGAAGAGGCAGAGCTGGAGGAGATCGTAAAAATGGTAGGTATGGATGCTCTTTCACCGGGTGACCGGCTGAAAATGGAAGCGGCCAGATCCATCCGTGAAGATTTCCTGCATCAGAACTCTTTCCATGAGATCGATACGTATACTTCGCTGAAAAAACAGCATATGATGATGAAGCTGGTCATGGCATTTTATGAGAAGGCAGTGGCGGCACTTTCAGGCGGTGCATCTCTGCAGGATCTGATCAATATGCCGGTCAGAGAGCAGATTGGACGTTTTAAATATGTGCACGAGGACGATCTGGATACAGAATATGAGAAAGTAAATCAGGAACTGGATGCGGAAATTTCCGCTGCACAGGGGAAGGAGGGCTTCTAAATGCCAAAAGAGTACAGAACCATACAGGAAGTAGCCGGACCTTTGATGCTGGTGCGCGGTGTAGAAAATGTAACTTATGATGAACTGGGAGAAATTGAGCTTGCAAGTGGGGAAACAAGGCGCTGTAAAGTGCTGGAAATCAATGGAAACGATGCATTGGTGCAGCTATTTGAAAGCTCTACAGGAATCAATCTTTCCAACAGTAAAGTAAGATTTCTTGGACGAAGTATGGAACTTGGTGTATCCGAGGATATGTTGGGACGTGTGTTTGACGGACTGGGACGACCGATTGACAATGGACCGGAGATTTTGCCGCAGGCACGGATGGATATTAACGGACTTCCGATGAATCCCGCTGCGAGAAGCTATCCGGAGGAATTCATTCAGACAGGGGTTTCTGCGATTGATGGATTGAATACACTGGTACGAGGGCAGAAACTGCCGATCTTCTCAGCATCCGGTCTTCCGCATGCGAAACTGGCTGCACAGATTGCAAGACAGGCCAAGGTGCTTGGAACGGATGAAAAATTTGCGGTTGTATTTGCTGCAATGGGAATTACCTTTGAAGAGTCCAACTTTTTTGTGGAGAGTTTCAAAGAAACAGGAGCAATTGACCGGACAGTTCTGTTCGTAAATCTGGCGAATGATCCTGCGATTGAGAGAATTGCGACACCGAAAATGGCGCTGACTGCCGCAGAATATCTGGCATTTGAGCGTGATATGCATGTGTTGGTTATTTTGACAGATATTACCAACTATGCGGATGCGCTGCGTGAAGTGTCTGCAGCACGAAAAGAAGTACCGGGCCGTCGTGGATATCCGGGTTATATGTACACAGACCTTGCGACCATGTATGAGCGTGCAGGCCGTCAGAACGGCAAAAAGGGAAGCATTACGATGATTCCGATCCTGACTATGCCAGAAGATGATAAGACTCATCCAATTCCGGACCTGACCGGATATATTACAGAAGGACAGATTATTTTGAGCAGAGAATTGTACCGAAAAGGTGTCACACCTCCGATCGACGTACTGCCGTCGCTGTCCCGTCTGAAAGATAAGGGAATTGGAGAGGGGAAGACAAGAGCGGATCATTCCAATACGATGAATCAGTTGTTTGCAGCCTATGCGCGGGGAAAAGATGCAAAAGAGCTGATGGTGATCCTTGGAGAAGCAGCTCTGACAGAGATTGACCTGATGTATGCAAAATTTGCAGATGCATTTGAAAAGGAATATGTTTCTCAGGGATATAATACGGATCGAAGCATTGAAGAGACGTTGAATATCGGGTGGAAACTTCTTTCCATGCTGCCAAGAACCGAGTTGAAACGTATTGACGACAAGTTTTTGGATCAGTATTATCAGGCATAAATGTTATGTCCGGAAAGAGAGGTGAGAAACGATGGCATCAAAACAGGTAAATCCTACCCGTATGGAATTGACCCGTCTGAAAAAAAAGCGGATCACGGCAATCCGCGGACATAAGCTTTTAAAAGACAAGCGGGATGAGCTGATGCGTAAGTATCTGGATCTGGTGCGGGAAAACATGGAAGTGCGTAAAAAAGTGGAAGCCGGGATTCTCGCAGCAAATAAAAATTTTGTCATTGCCAAAGCGGGGATGTCTGAGGCGGCATTGAATACTGCATTGATGGCACCAAAGCAGGGGATCACACTGACACCTGGGGAAAAGAATATCATGAGTGTCAACATTCCGACATTTGCATATCAAACGAGAACTGCGGATGAAAATGACATTTATTCATATGGATTTGCATTTACATCCAGTGATCTGGATGGAGCAGTAAAGTCTCTGGCAGATATCCTGCCGGACATGATCCGGCTGGCAGAATGTGAGAAGGCATGCCAGTTGATGGCAGCAGAGATTGAAAAGACAAGGCGACGTGTCAACGCGCTGGAACATGTGATTATTCCGGAGGCAGAAGAGAACATCAAATATATTACCATGAAGTTAGATGAGAATGAACGAAGCACTCAAATCCGTCTGATGAAGGTGAAAGATATGATGCTGGAGGATGCGCATCATTATAAAGAGAAGATGCAGGAATAGAATCCGTAAGAAAGCAAGAGGGGCGGTTCAGGTGACCAGCCCCCCTTTTTGTATTAGTGCGTTTTTTTATATTTTTGAATGATGGCATTCATGGTATCCCATTTTGCTTCCATGTCAGATACCAGCTTAAACTGTGTGCGGCATCTGTCTAAGTTATGGTTTTCCCGATGAATCTTAAAATAGGTATCTCCCTGCAGATAATCTGTTAAAAATCTCATGCCACACTCAAAGGTCATTACTTTGGCTCCAAGAGGCAGCAATTCAATTTCTTTTGTTGTTAATTTTCCGGCACAGCCTTCAATAAATCCTTTTGCGTAAATATCAAATAAGTTCATATCACACTGGATTTTATCGAGGTCAGTTTCATCTTCTGCGCCTGTACTTGCACCGAAACGGATAGAATCTCCAAAATCATTCATGGCAAGTCCCGGCATAACGGTATCCAGGTCAATCACACAGATTCCTTTGTGAGTTTCGTTATCGATCATAATGTTATTTAATTTTGTATCATTATGTGTGACACGAAGCGGCAGTTCTTTTCTTTCAAGCATATTGCCGAATGCATTTGCGAGATCTTCATGGGCAAGTACAAAATGAATCTCGTCCTGAACAGAATGTGCACGTCCGCAAATATCTTCGTTTACAGCTTTTTTAAATGTTTCAAAGCGGGCTTTTGTATCATGGAATCCTTTGATCGTTTCATGAAGGGTTTCTGCCGGATAATCGGCCAGTAATCTTTGGAAATTACCAAAAGAGACTGCGCTTTGATAAAAGTCTTCCTCACTTTCTACCTGGTCGTAACTTGTAGCACCTTCAATAAAATTATAACATCTCCAGTATTCACCCTCGGAATCCACAAAATATGAGTTTCCGTCTTTGGTCGGAATCACGTTTAATGTTTCTCGTTCAGGATCACCTCCGTTTTCAATGATTTTTTTACGGAGAAATGATGTCACTCCTAAAATATTTTCCATTAACTCTTCCGGGTTTTTAAAAATATTTTTATTCATGCGTTGTAAGATTACACGGCCTTCGGTTCCCTCTTTTCTTTTTAATGTGACCAAAAAGGTATCGTTGATATGTCCGCTTCCGTAACGTACTGCCTTCATTACCATTGCGTTTAACTGGAAATTGAGCAATGCTTCCGTTTCCCCGCACCAGACTTTTTCCGGATAGATACCGTCGTCTTTCATAGTCTGAATTGCATTTACGACAACCTGTTTATCATCCTTGTATGTCACACCGTACCATTTATCTTTTGAGGTAAGCACAGACACAGTTGCCCGATTTTCTTTTAATAAATTACTTACTACGGTTGGGAGGAAATATTCACATTTTAATGGATTATGTTCTAAACCTTCTTTCAGAAATGCAGCAAATCCTGCTTTGATTTCCTGAAGAAATCCTTCTGAGAATCCCCACATATTCATAGAAACGACAGCATCCATTGGAAGCTCTGTCCAGGAGGCTCCATCATCCTCTGTAAAAGCGGCCCGCTCTCCCTTTTTTTCAATATGAGTGCGTTCGGTAACTTCTACTAAATATCCATTTTCATCCACAGTACAAACGCCCCGTGCGACATGACCGTTTTCTGTCAATGTATTTTTTAAATGATATCCTACCATTGTAAAACGGTATTTATCATCATCTTTCTGTGTTGACAGGAAATGATAAATTTTCTGGAATGCATCTCTTCCATAGTAATCATCCGCATTGATCACAGCAAAAGGACCATCTACAACATCAATACAGCTGAGAACGGCATGTGCGGTTCCCCATGGTTTTATTCTTCCGTCTGGAACTTCAAACCCTTCCGGAAGATTCGTCAAGTCCTGGAATACGTATTCTACGTCCATGACGTCTGCCATACGATTTCCGATTACTTCTTTAAAATCTTTCTCATTTTCTTTTTTGATAATAAAAACGACTTTTTCAAATCCTGCTCTTTTGGCATCAAAAATGGAAAAATCCATGATGATATGTCCCTGATCATCGATTGGGTCAATTTGTTTTAATCCTCCATAACGGCTTCCCATTCCTGCGGCCATAATGACTAATACTGGTTTTTTCATAATATATTCCTCCATATAATTATCATTGATTTGATAGATTTGTGAAAATTAACGCAGATTCTCTACAAAAGTGTCGAAATCTACAACGGTCCCGTTTGCTCTTGATTCCTCGGCTGCAAACACGATCAGGTGATTATTTACGGATGTTCGGATGTCAGAAACAGAGAAGCCTTGATATTCCCCAGTCAGATACTCATAAAGAGAGTACACAATGCCATCATCGCCGCCGCCATGCCCATTCGTAATGCCATCTTTGGCAACAATCGGAATTTCTGTAGTCTGCTTTGTTTCGAATTCATATATTGTAATAGGAGTTCCGAGCCCGTCCATTGCTGCGTGCAATTCCCCTTTTGTTCCCATAATATGTATAAATCTGCCGCCTTTGTTGAAGGCATTCATAGTAAAGGTAACAGTGATATCATCTTCAAAAATCATATTGACAGTCTGATGGTCTACAACATCGTTATCACATTTGAATACACATTTTCCATATTGTGTTGTACGAAGTGCTGTTTCTACCATTTCATCAGTGGGATTTGCTTCTCTGGTTGAGGTTGTTCGAAACCAGTCATTTTCCTTATCGTCCAGATAAAGTCTGACAGCATTATATGGGCAGGTGTCTGCTTTCGGACATCCCTGAATACAATAGTCCGGTGCATCTTTTGGAGCATTTTCCTCTTTAAAATAGGATAAGGTGCCAAAAGATTGTACTTTTTTACACTTCTTTCCAATTAACCATTGCAGAATATCCATATCATGGCAGGATTTTTGCAACAGCATACAGGAAGATCTTTTAGAGTTCCCCCAATTTCCTCTGACAAAACTGTGGCTTTGATGTACATTTCCAACACATTCTTCATGATTAACAGAAATAATATCTCCCAGTCTTCCGTCATTGATCAGTTCTTTGATTGTAATAAAAAATGGTGTATATCGAAGTACGTGACAAACAATGACTTTACTTCCCATTTGTTCCGCATAATCTGCAATTTTATTGCATTCCTCCGGGTCCGGGGATACTGGTTTTTCCAATAAAATATCATATTGCAAAGAAATTGCTTTCAGTGTCGGTTCCAGATGTTGTTTGTCCATCGTTGAAATAACAGCAACATCCGCGATCTTTCCAAGATCAAGTAATGGCTTCCAATCTTCAAAGCACAGATTATCGGCTATCTGATGTTTTTTCTGGATATTATTTCTACGGCTCTCGATGGGTTCTGCAACTGCAATAACTTTGAATTTGTCACTCATCTGAGTCATAATATCGGTATATGTTTCGCCCCTGTTTCCTGCACCGATCAAAATTACTTTTAAAACTTTGTCCATGTTCATTCTCCTTCTTATTTACAGGACTCTTTGTTAGTGTTATTATACACATATAAAAAGAGCAAATCTATGCAATAAAAGTCCAAAAATATGTAATTTTAGATCATAATGTTACTGTTCACACCAGGTGTTAAATATAGGTTCTGAACCGTCATGCCTGCATGTAAGGAAAAGAATCTATATTTAACATCTGGTGGAACCAGTCACCGCCCATACATAAGCAATCTAGCACGAAGTGCGGTACTGGAGTGCGCAAGCACGACGATTGCGCGTGGATAGGTGGGGATTGGGTGTGAACAGTAACATCATAAATGGGGGAGGAGCTGTATGTTGATCAAAAATGAATTTCCGGCAATTCCGATTATCGAACAAATTCATATAACCAGTATGCATTCTTTGTTTAAAATTCATTATGAGTGTGGTTTTGAATTTCCAGGTGAGACGCACGATTTCTGGGAATGCTTGTATATTTTAGACGGGGAGCTCTGCGTTTCTGCTGACGAACGTATCTATAATATGTCGCAGGGTGAACTTATTTTTCACAAACCATTAGAGTTTCATAAATTTATCGTGAACAATCCGAAAGGAGCTACCGTGCTTACTTTTTCTTTTTCGGCAGGTGGTCCATTAACTTTTTGGCTTCGCAATAAAGTGTTTAAACTTTCTCAGGAGCAGACACAAATTATAGATTCTTTACTTGTATATATGCAGAATAAAGTTGATTTAATTAATATAGAAACAGAAAAAATAGAGTATTATTATTTACATCCTTTTTCCAGATTTCCATATTATTCTCAAATTATTGTAAGTTACCTTTGCCAATTATTTTTGAGTCTCGCGGAGCGGGGAACATTATCCTCTGTTTCTTCTGTTCCGGATGCGATCACGTTTCGTAATGCGATCAATTTTTTAAATACGAATCTCGACTGCCAGCCAACGGTAAGTGAAATTGCAGAATACTGTAATATCAGTGACGCCAGTTTGAAAAGAATATTTGATAAATATGCAGGGATAAGCGTGCACAAATATTTGTTAAAGTTAAAAATTAATGTAGCAAAAAAATTATTGCAGGATGGTGGGCAGGTATCTGTTGTTGCAGAGAATCTTGGATTTGCCAGTCAAAGTTATTTTTCAAAAGCATTTAAGAGAGAAACTGGTTTTACTCCATCTGATTTTGCTAAAAATTCCCAGACATAGTTGACTCTCGTATGTCTGGGAATTTCATAGTCAGAATTAGTTACAGTCCGAATTCTTTAAATAAATTCTGCTGAGAGTCATGGTCTTTGGCCGCCTTTATGATATCCTCCATTCGGTCAGCCTTGGACAGTGCAATAATCAGAGCGTTGATGCGTTTTTCTGTTGCTTTGGTGCTTTCTTTTTTTGTAATTTCTACGGCTGATTCTACCTCTGCATTGATTTTTTCCTGTACCTGTTTTTTTACTTCCGCATCAATCTCATCTTTCATCAATTCCCGCAGTGCATCACACATTCCTTTTACCTCCTCAAACTTCTGTTTGTTGGCCCGCACGATCAATTCCATGACGGAGCGATACAGTGCGTTTGCTTGTTTTTGAAATGAATAAGATATTTCACGTCATTTTTATGAAATAAAATGAATGTTAGAAAAAATATGCTTTATATTAGTCTAACATATTTTAAGGAAAATCACCATATCTCAAAAATCACATATATTAGTCATATAATGTCTGAAACGGAAGTGTGGATCTATGAATAAAAAATTACCGTATTACATGGCGTATCCTCTGCCTCTTCAGTATGATGATGAGCGCAAAGAGCGTAGAGATTATGAGTACATGAAGAGTCTTTATCCGGATGTGGCAAAACGGCTGCTCCCGTATATAGAGGAAGAATGTGACAGGATGGAATATGACAACAGCATGATGTATGATGAATATCCTGACCGTCTGCAGCTGCATCTGATGTGCAAAAGAGTCTGTGAAAATGTAAGAAAACATGAAAAAATTTTCTATGGAACAGAATATGAAGGACTTCTGTCGCAGGCAGAAGAAAACAGTGTCATGCAGATGGAAGAGGCAGAGCGGATGCAGGAGCCGGAATCTGAATGGGAACCTGAATTTATGCAGGTGCAGGAACAGAATCGGCGGGAACCGGAAAGAAGACGTATGCCGAACTGGCTTCAGAATCTGATTGAAGTTATGCTGTATCATGAACTATATAAAAGAAGAAGTGATCATCGCAGGTCTCGCCACAGAATTTACTAATTGCAGATTTTGTGCTATGATAAAAACGATGTAGACACGAAGATTTTGGGATAAAAGTTAACATGATTATGGAAAAATAAGGGTGAAAATACGTATGAAGAATCTGATTTTTATAGGAATGCCGGCAGTTGGAAAGAGTACGGTCGGAGTGGTTGTCGCAAAACGGCTGGGAATGGAATTTATCGATACAGATTTATTGATTCAGAAGCAAGAGGGACGTCTGCTCAGAGAGATTATAGCAGATGTGGGGGAAGATGGATTTCTTGCCATTGAGAATCAGGTGAATTGTCAGGTGAATGCCGAGCGCGCTGTAATCTCTCCGGGAGGAAGTGTTGTATACTGCGAAGAGGCGATGAAACATTTTAAAGAAATAGGAACAGTCGTATATTTGAAGGCTTCCTATCGCACAATAAAAGAGAGGATCCGCAGTCCGAAAAAGCGGGGAGTAGTGCTCAGAGAAGGGCAGACTTTCCGGGATTTGTATGAAGAACGGACAAAACTTTTTGAACAATATGCAGACCTTACGATATGCGAGGACGGCTGTCAGATCGAGGAAACGATCGATGCAGTTTTGACGCAGATCGAGGCGCTGGAGAAAAAATGATTTTACAAATTGAAATTTTATGGTATAATAACTAATCGTATTATAGGGTAAAAAGGCGAATTATCGTTTCTTTTTGCTTTTATAAGGCGGGAGTAATGAAATTTAACAAGGGACTACGATAGAATTATCGATAATCGAGGTGCAATATGGAGCAGTATATTATCAAAGGCGGCAATCCGCTGGTAGGGGAAGTTGAAATCGGCGGAGCTAAAAATGCGGCACTGGCTATTCTCGCGGCAGCGATCATGACAGACGAGACCGTTCTGATTGACAATCTGCCGGATGTAAATGATATCAATGTGTTACTGGAAGCGATTCAGGGAATCGGAGCAATGGTTCAGAGAGTTGACAGACACACAGTTAAGATTAACGGAAGCGCAATTACAGACTTTAATATAGAATATGATTATATCAAGAAGATCAGAGCATCTTACTATCTTTTGGGTGCGATGCTTGGAAAGTACAAGAGAGCAGAAGTGGCTCTGCCGGGCGGATGCAATATCGGAAGCAGACCGATCGATCAGCATCTGAAGGGATTCCGCGCATTGGGTGCGGATGTGGATATTGAGCATGGCAAGATCGTGGCAGAAGCAGAGCATCTGAGAGGAACACATCTGTATTTTGATGTGGTATCTGTAGGAGCAACGATCAACGTGATGATGGCAGCAGCCATGGCGGACGGTCTTACGATCATGGAGAATGTTGCCAAGGAGCCTCATGTCGTAGATGTTGCGAACTTCTTAAACAGCATGGGAGCAAACATCCGCGGTGCCGGAACAGATGTGATCAAGATCCGTGGAGTCAAGAGCCTCCATAAGACAGAATATTCCATCATTCCGGATCAGATTGAAGCAGGTACTTTTATGTTTGCTGCAGCAGCGACAAAGGGAGATGTGACGGTATTAAATGTCATTCCGAAACATCTGGATGCGACAATCTCCAAGCTTGTGGACATCGGATGTGAAGTAGAAGAGTTTGATGATGCGGTAAGAGTGGTGGCGAAGAACCGCTTGAGAAGCACACAGGTGAAGACATTGCCGTATCCGGGATATCCGACAGACATGCAGCCGCAGATCGGGGTAGTGCTTGCGCTCGCGCAGGGTACAAGTACGATCACAGAGAGTATTTTTGAGAACAGATTTAAGTATCTGGATGAGCTGGCAAGAATGGGTGCAGTGATCAAAGTAGAGGGCAACTCTGCAACCATCGAAGGTGTAGAGAAGTTTTCAGGAGCGAGAGTCAGTGCGCCGGATTTAAGAGCAGGTGCGGCGCTTTGTATCGCAGGGCTTGCGACAGACGGAATCACTATTGTGGATGATATCGTCTATATCCAGAGAGGATACGAGAGATTTGAAGAAAAGCTGCGCGGTCTTGGCGGAATCATTGAAAAGGTTTCTGATGAGAAAGAGATTCAGAAATTTAAGCTGAAAGTAGGCTGATATATAACGGGGGAGCGAAGATGCAGGACGGTGAGTTCTGCATCTTTTGATAAATCACAGGGAGGTTCAAAAGAGAAAATGAGCAGTGAACGATACGATGAAGCGGTAAGGGAACAGAAGAAAGCAGAGCGCAAAAAGCAGGTGCAAAAGCAGGTTATGATCCTTGTGATCGCTCTGGTGGTGATTGCAGTTGCAGCTGCGGCAGTGTTTTTCACGATAAAAGGTAAGAAAAGCGAGCCAAAAGATACAACGAAGACATCGGGCAGCGGACTTGCCGGTGCGATCAGTGCAAGCTATGAGACATTTGCTTCTGAGGCAGATCCGGATGCGTCTGCGGAAGACGTAAAAAAAGAAGCAGAGGACTTTGCAGCATGGATCCAGAAGACATATCCGGATGAATCTTCCGGAAAGCTTCAAAAAGCCATGAAATCAGGAAAAGTATCCGCAGAGGATTTTTATAGCAGCTATGGAAAGACGCTGCATGTGCTGTCTGATGAGTATAAAGGGTACTTAAAAGATGATGAGACAGCAGCTGCAAATCATATCTATCAGAAAGACGGCGCGAAGGACGGACAGGCGGAGATCGCGATAGCAGGAAACCTGACACTGACAGAAGAAGGTTATACACTGGGCAAATACGATGAGACTGGAGATTTAAGCCAGATGCTCTCAGAGCAGATTTTAAGTGCGATGACAGGAGCGGATGCACTCTTTTTGAATCAGGAATTCAGCATCAGCAGTAAAGGGGCGGCATTATCAGGAAAGACTTCGATCCTGCATGCCAATGCAGAACGTATGAATATATTGGAAGCATTGGGAGCAGATATTGTGTCTCTTGGAAATGAGCATGCGGCAGGTTATGGACAAGATGCCTTAAAAGAGAACATGGAGCTGTTAAAAAATGCAGGAATGGCATATGTAGGAGCAGGAACAGATGCCGCAGATGCTGCGCAGCCGGCGTATTTGATCATCAATGGAATCAAGATTGGATTTACATCAGCTTCCGGCATGGAAGATTCTTATGATATGGCGGCAGGTGACGGCAAAGCGGGGATTTTAGAATATACAGAGGCAGAGCAGTATACAAAAGTAATCCAGGAGGCTGCCACAAAGTGCGATTATCTGATTGTGTATGATCATGAAGGAAAAGGGGATGCCAATGGTGTGGAATCCTACCAGAAAGAGCATGCAGCTGCATTTTTGCAGGCAGGAGCGGATATCGTGATTGGCGGACATTCTGATCGTCTGCAGGGAATTGAGTATATCGATGGAAAACCGGTTGTGTACAGCATAGGATCTGTGCTGACAGACGGAACAAGCAGATATTCGGCAGTATTAAAGCTCAACATCACATCAGAAGGGTTAAAAGAGATGTCGCTCGTTCCGGGAATCCAGACAGAAGATATGACAGAATATCTGGATTCTGCAGAGACACAGAAGAAGATGTATGATGCAGTTGCAGCTCTGTGCCCGAATGCATCGATTGATGAAAATGGAGTCGTTACAGAGAAAAAATAGAATTCCATATTGACATTTCTGGTAATACGGTGTAGAGTTCTATTGTCACAAAAATGAATATGAAAACTTTCTCTTATTCAGAGCAGTGGAGGTACAAAGGACCTATGAAGCTGCGGCAACCCCGTCAAGGAAGGTGCCAACCTGAGCGAGCAATCGAACAATAAGAGGATTGTTTTGGTAAAGAACAGTCCGCTTTTTGGCGGGCTGTTTTTAATTAGAAGAGATGCAGTCCGAAAAGAGAGAAAGAAACAAAGAAGGAGGAACAAAATGGAAAAATTATTATTTACATCGGAATCTGTTACCGAAGGACACCCGGATAAGGTTTGTGATGCGATTTCAGACGCGATCCTGGATGCTTTGATGGAGCAGGATCCAATGAGCCGTGTTGCATGTGAGACTTGTGTAACAACCGGTATGGTCATGGTCATGGGAGAAATCACAACAAAAGCGTACGTGGATATTCCGAGAATCGTAAGAGATACTGTACGTGAGATCGGATATACGAGAGGAAAATTCGGATTTGATGCAGATACATGCAGCGTGCTGACAACGATCGATGAGCAGTCGGCAGATATTGCGCTTGGAGTGGACAAGGCGCTGGAAGCAAAAGAAAATAAAATGTCCGATAATGAACTGGAAGCAATCGGAGCAGGAGATCAGGGTATGATGTTTGGATATGCATCCAACGAAACAGCAGAATTTATGCCGTATCCGATCGCAATGGCACACAAACTTGCCCTTCAGCTGACAAAAGTGCGCAAGGACGGAACGCTGTCTTATCTTCGCCCGGACGGAAAGACTCAGGTAACCGTAGAATATGATGAAAACGGAACTCCAAAACGTTTGGATGCAGTGGTACTTTCCACACAGCATGACCCGGATGTGACACAGGAGCAGATCCATGAAGACATCAAAAAATATGTATTTGATGAGATCATTCCGGCGGAGATGGTAGATGAGCATACAAAATTCTTTATCAATCCGACCGGACGTTTCGTGATCGGAGGACCACACGGAGACAGTGGACTGACAGGAAGAAAGATTATTGTAGATACTTACGGTGGAATGGCACGTCACGGCGGCGGGGCATTCTCCGGAAAAGACTGTACAAAGGTAGATCGTTCTGCAGCATATGCAGCACGTTATGCAGCGAAGAATATTGTAGCGGCAGGACTGGCTGACAAATGTGAGATTCAGCTTTCCTATGCGATTGGTGTTGCACAGCCGACTTCGATTATGGTTGACACATTTGGAACAGGAAAAGTATCCGAAGAAAAACTGGTCGATATCGTACGTGAGAACTTTGATCTTCGTCCGGCAGGAATCATCAAAATGTTGGATTTGAGACGTCCAATTTACAAACAGACATCTTCTTACGGTCACTTTGGAAGAAATGATCTGAATCTTCCATGGGAGAAACTGGACAAAGCAGAAGTGTTGAAAAAATATTTATAATAGTAGACGGAACGCCTCTTTTGGTTTATAGTAATACGAAAGAGGTGCGGAAAATAAAAAAGAAGGACAGGGACCTGCACCAGGGACTGTCCTCTTTTCTGTATTAGAGCATGCAGGATGGGAGGCGATGAAGATGAAATTAAAAACCAAGCTGATTCTTGCGTTTATGATCGTGATGATTCTGCCTACATTGTTTACAACTGTAGCGATGACGGCATTTGCGCCAAAAGCGGTGAATGATATTCAGGAATTATATCTGATCATTGTATTTTGCACGGCATCAGCTCTGATCTTCTGGATTTACAGGACGGTTTCACTGCCGCTTGCAAAACTGCAGGCAGCGGCCCGCAATATCAAAGAGGGCAATCTGGATTTTGAAATTAAGAATGAGACCAATGATGAAATCGGACAGCTCTGTCAGGATTTTGAAGAGATGCGTTTGAGACTGAAGGCAAACGCAGAAGAAAAGGTGGCATACGATAAAGAGAACAAAGAATTGATCAGTAATATTTCCCATGATCTGAAGACACCGATCACGGCTATCAAAGGTTATGTGGAAGGAATTATGGATGGAGTTGCAGACACTCCGGAGAAGATGGACAGATATATCAAGACCATCTACAATAAGGCAAATGAAATGGATCTTCTGATCAATGAACTGACATTCTATTCCAAGATCGATACGAACCGTATTCCGTATAATTTTACGACGATCTCGGCAAAGCAGTATTTTGGTGACTGTGCAGAGGATTTGTTTATGGAACTGGAGGCAAAGGGCGTACAGTTTCGGTATAGAAATTATCTGGAGACAGATTCTAAGGTGATTGTGGATCCGGAGCAGCTTCGAAGAGTGATCAGCAATATTGTAGGGAATTCTGTAAAATATATGGATAAGTCAGATCCTTCCATTACCATGGATTTAAAGGATGTAGGAGATTTTGTTCAGATTGAACTGGGAGACAACGGAAAAGGGATTGCGGCGAAAGATCTTCCGAATATATTTGACCGGTTTTACCGGACAGATGCGTCACGGAATTCTTCCAAAGGCGGAAGCGGGATCGGGCTTTCGATCGTGAAAAAAATTGTAGAAGAGCATGGCGGAAAGATCTGGGCTACCAGTGAAGAGGGAGTCGGGACGACCATGTATTTTGTAATCAGAAAATATCAGGAGGTACCAATGAATGAGTAAACGAATATTGATTGTAGAAGATGAAGAAAGTATTGCAGATTTAGAACGCGACTATTTGGAATTGAGTGGATTTCAGGTAGAAGTGGCCAATGATGGAGAGACCGGACTGAATAAAGCATTGAAAGGGGAATTTGATCTAATCATTCTGGATCTGATGCTGCCGGGGGTAGATGGATTTGAAATCTGCCGTGAGGTACGCAGTCAGAAGAATACGCCGATCATTATGGTTTCTGCAAAGAAGGATGATATTGACAAAATCCGGGGACTTGGACTGGGAGCGGATGATTATATGACAAAACCATTTAGTCCGAGTGAATTGGTGGCGAGAGTGAAGGCCCACTTATCAAGATATGAGCGTCTGATCGGAAGCAATGTGGAAGAAAACGATGTGATCGAGATCCGTGGACTGAAGATCGACACAACCGCAAGACGAGTATGGGTCAATGGAGAAGAGCGTTCCTTTACGACAAAAGAGTTTGATCTTTTGACATTCCTTGCAGGACATCCGAACCATGTATATACAAAAGAAGAATTATTCCGGGAAATCTGGGATATGGAATCCGTAGGAGACATTGCGACTGTGACGGTGCATATTAAAAAGATCCGTGAAAAAATCGAGTATGATACATCTCATCCGCAATATATTGAGACAATATGGGGGGTAGGATACCGGTTTAAGGTATAAAATAGAGATGAAGACAGACTGGCATAATTTGTACAACAAAATTCAGGAAAAAAGAAAAAAAGTAACATTCAGCACCATGCAGATCATTGCATTTGGGTTTTTGGGAGTGATTTTTCTTGGCAGTATTCTGCTGTATCTTCCCATTAGCAATCAGGAGCCGATCGCATATCTGGATGCGCTGTTTGTATCCGTGTCTGCAGTGTGTGTAACCGGCCTGGTGACGGTCGTTCCGGCAGTACAGTTTACAGTATTTGGCAAGATCATACTACTTTTGCTGATCCAGATCGGAGGGCTGGGCGTGATCGCATGTACCATGGCAGTATTTCTGGCAATCCGCAAAAAGATTACGATGAAAAGCAGAGTCATGATCCAGCAGACGTATAATTTAGAGACGTTGAGCGGGCTAGTACGTTTTATTATCCGTATTTTGAAAGGGACAGTTCTCGTAGAGGGAATTGGAGCTGTGTTATTTGCATTTTATTTTGTGCCTGAGTATGGATTTATCAGGGGACTGGCATATGGGGTCTTCCATTCTGTGTCCGCATTCTGTAATGCAGGAATTGATATATTGGGCACCACCAGCTTTATGGAATATGTTAAGTCACCGCTGATCAGTCTGACGACCATGTTTTTGATCGTTGCGGGAGGACTCGGATTCACAGTCTGGCATGATGTGCGAATGAACCTGCAGGATGTGGCAGGACAGAAACGCCCCTTAAAACGCTTGTTTACGAGATTGCATCTTCAGTCCAAGATGGTGATCGTCATGACAGCGGGATTGATCATGATAGGAACGCTGGGATATTTTCTGCTGGAGTATCACAATGATGCAACCATCGGAAAGCTTGGATTTGGTGAAAAGCTTCTGGCATCCGGATTTCAGTCCGTGACGACGAGGACAGCTGGATTTGCTACAGTTTCTCAGGCAGAACTGACTTCGGCATCCAAGTTGTTTGGATGTATTCTGATGTTTATCGGAGGTTCTCCGGGAGGTACGGCGGGCGGTATCAAGACGACGACAATGGCCATCTTGCTGCTCACCTGTGCTGCAGTGATCCGGGGAAGAAAATCAACAGAATGTTTTGGAAGACGTCTTGCAGAAACCAATGTGCGTTCCGGAATTGCAATTGTATTTCTAACATTTGCAATCTGGCTGGTCGGGTTATTTGGAATCGCAATTTTGGAACCGGATGAGAGATTTATTGATTTGATATACGAGGCCACCTCTGCAATTGGAACAGTGGGGCTTTCTGCAGATCTGACTCCAGCTCTGACCAGAGGAAGCCATGTGATCCTGATGATTCTGATGTATGTAGGAAGAATTGGACCGATCACGATGGCACTGGTATTTTCGGGAAGAGAAGATATGCAGGCAAAATTCAGGGATTTGCCGGAAAAACGGATTATGTTAGGATAGAAGAGGTAGAAAGACATGAAAAAACAATTTGCAGTGTTTGGATTGGGAAGTTTCGGGCGGAGTGTTGCCCTGACACTGGAAAATCTGGGATGCGATGTAGTGGTAGTAGATAAATCATATGAAAAGATCCAGGAGATTTCAGATATGGTCTCTTATGCGATGCGGGCGGATGTGTCAGATCCCGATGCACTTCATGCACTGGGGGGAAGAAATCTGGACGGAGCAGTCGTTGCGGTCTCTGAAAATCTGGAAGCGAGCATTATGGCCACGATCATCTCCAAAGAGATGGGAATCCCGTATGTGCTGGCAAAGGCGAAAGATGAGCTGCAGGGCGCGATTCTCGAAAAGGTGGGGGCAGATGCCATTGCCTATCCGGAGTGTGACATGGGAGAACGAGTTGCAAAAAGCCTGATGTCTACTGCGTTTACGGACTGGATCGAGCTGTCGTCCGAATACAGTATGGCAGAGGTGGCAATTCCGGAAAAATGGGTAGGCAAAAGCCTCAGTGAATTAAAAATCCGGGAACAGTACGGAATCAATGCAGTCGGAATCATTCAGGGAGAGAAGGTGGAGGTTACCCTGGATCCCTATGCACCGCTTCCGAAAGATGCAATCCTGATTTTGATCGGAGCAACCGCTGTTCTGGAAAAATTTCATACATGGAAGTAGGAAAGATGATCACAAGTACAAGTAATCAAAGAATCAAAGAATTATCTCAAATACAGAAAAAAAGCAAGGTGCGGAGCCGCGAGGGAGTTTTCGTTGCAGAAGGGATCCGCATGGTGAGGGAAACGCCTTATGAGCGTCTTGTCAGCCTGTATTTTTCGGAGAGTTTTGAAAAAAAATATGGAAATGAAGTATTGGATGCAATTTCCGGGGGAGATTTAAAAATCCGGGAGCAGATTCGGAGAAAGACGGAGATTTTGTCTGATGCGGTATTTTCTTATGTGTCTGATACTAAGACACCGCAGGGAGTTCTGGCAGTGGTGCGTCAGATGGAGTATACACTGGAGCAGATGACAGATGGAGTTATCCCGCATCTGATGATCTTAGATAACCTGCAGGATCCGGGCAATCTGGGAACAATCTTTCGGACAGCGGAGGCTGCCGGAGTGACAGGTATCATCATGAGCCGGGACTGTGTGGATATTTATAATCCGAAGACGATCCGCTCGACAATGGGGGCGCTTTACCGGATGCCGTTTGTATATGTGGAGGATCTGAGAGAAACGATTCATACATTAAAAGAAAAAAACATCAAAAGCTATGCGGCACATCTGGATGGAAAGAACACCTATGATAAAGAAGATTACAGGCAGGGAACGGCTTTCCTGATCGGGAATGAGGGAAACGGACTCAGAGAAGAGATTGCACAGTGTGCGGATACCTGGATCCGGATTCCGATGTGCGGACAGGTGGAGTCGTTGAACGCAGCAGTGGCAGCGACAGTTCTGATGTTTGAAGTCAGCAGGCAGAGGAGAGGATAAACCATTTTCAGAAATTGACAGGGGTGATAGGATGGAACCATTGTTAGATCTGACAAAAGAATATGGTCTGGTGCTGGATGGCGGCGGAGCAAGAGGGGCCTATCAGATCGGTGCATGGACAGCGCTTGAGGAAGCAGGCGTGAAGGTTTGTGCGGTGGCAGGGACTTCTGTAGGAGCATTAAACGGTGCTCTGATCTGTATGGACAGTGTGGAGAATGCACAGAAGATCTGGGCAGAGATGAAGTTTTCCAGAGTCATGGATGTGGATGATGAGTGGATGCAGCATCTGTTTAGCAAAGATGGAAAATTAAAAGAAGTACTCTCTGAACTCTGGAAAAAACTCTCAGATGGAGGTGTGGATGTTACACCGCTTCGAAATCTGATCCACGAAGTGGTGGATGAAGAGAAAATCCGGCATTCGGGAAAGGAGTTCTGTCTTCTGACATTTTCTGTGACGGATATGAAAGAGATGGATCTTTCGCTGGAAGATATTCCCGAAGGTACTCTGGAAGACTTTTTACTCGCCAGCGCTTATCTGCTTGGATTTAAAAATGAAAAACTGCAGGGAAAGCGTTATATTGACGGAGGCGTGATCAATAATGTTCCGTTGAACTCTCTGCTAAACCGCGGGTATAAAGATATTATCACCATCCGGATCCACGGGCCGGGAAGAGAGCCGCGGGCAAATATCCCGGAAGACGGAGAAGTTTACGAGATCAGCCCGAGAGTGCGTCTGGGCAGTATTCTGGAATTTGACAGCAAAAGGAGCAGACAGAACCTGAAGATCGGTTATTATGATGCAAAACGGATGCTCTATGGTCTGGAAGGATTTATGTATTATCTGGAGCAGACCCATGAGGAGACGTGGTATGAGGACAGATTGTGCGAGATTCCGGATCTGGAGAAAGCCGAGATGGCATTTGTACTGAAGCTTCCCATCGGGTGTTCTGCCAAAGAGTTGTATCTGGCAATGCTGGAGGCAAGTGCCAAGCTGCTTCGCATTCCCAAATATCAGATTTATACTGTGGATCAGCTCCGTGATCTGGTACAGGCACATTATGAGAAATTGGAAGATCAGATCCATCTTCCGGGATTTACACACACATTGATTCAGATAGAAAGGAATAGAACTATGAATTTAAAAGGAAGAAATTTTTTGACACTCAAAGATTTTACACCGGAAGAGATCACATATCTTCTGGATCTGGCAGCAGACCTGAAAGAGAAGAAGAAAAACGGCGAACCGGTTGATTTCTATAAGGGCAAAAATGTTGCACTGATCTTTGAGAAGACCAGTACAAGAACACGCTGTGCATTTGAAGTTGCGGCACATGATCTGGGCATGGGTTCTACCTATCTGGATCCGACTGGTTCTCAGATCGGAAAGAAAGAGAGCATTGAGGATACTGCAAGAGTACTGGGAAGAATGTATGATGGAATCGAGTACCGCGGATATGGGCAGGAGATTGTGGAGGAACTTGCAAAATATGCAGGGGTTCCGGTATGGAACGGTCTGACCAATGAATATCATCCGACGCAGATGTTGGCAGATATGCTCACGATTCGTGAGAATTTCGGTACTTTAAAAGGTCTGAAACTGGTGTACATGGGTGATGCAAGATACAATATGGGAAATTCTCTGATGATCGTCTGCGCGAAGCTGGGACTGGATTTTGTGGCTTGTACAACAGAAAAGTATTTCCCGAATGAGGAACTGGTAGAGACATGCCGCGGATATGCAAAAGAGTCAGGAGCAACGATCACACTGACAGAGAATGTAGAAGAAGGAACAAAGGATGCGGATGTTATCTATACCGATGTCTGGGTATCTATGGGAGAGCCGGATGAAGTCTGGGAAGAGAGAATCCGTGAATTGTCTCCATATAAAGTGACAAAAGAAGTGATGGCAAATGCAAAAGAGTCTGCGATCTTTTTACACTGCCTGCCGGCATTCCATGATCTGAAGACAAAGATCGGAAAAGAGATGGGAGAACGGTTTGGCATTACAGATATGGAAGTGACGGATGAAGTATTTGAATCCGCACAGTCCAAAGTATTTGATGAAGCAGAAAACCGGATGCATACGATCAAAGCTGTGATGGCAGCGACACTGGGAGAGATGTAATTGAAAGCGGAAATTTTAAAAATGCTGCGGGAGAGTCAGGACTATGTTTCCGGGCAGCAGATCTGTGAGCGGTTCCAGGTATCCAGAACTGCAGTCTGGAAGGTGATCAAACAACTGAAAGAGGAAGGGTATGAAGTGGAAGCGGTACGCAACAGAGGGTATCGCCTCTCTTCTCTTCCGGATATTCTCTCCCGGGAGGAGATCGTCAGTCAGATAGATACTGTCTGGGCAGGACAAAACGTGTATTATTTTACAGAAACAGATTCCACCAATATTCAGGCGAAAAGAATGGGAGATCAGGGGGCGCCTCACGGAACTCTGGCAGCAGCAGGACAGCAGACTGCCGGAAAAGGCAGAAGAGGAAGAACCTGGGAGTCTCCGGCGGATCAGAATATTTATATGTCACTTCTTTTGCGTCCGGAGATCGCACCGGTCAAAGCACCCATGCTGACCTTGGTCATGGCATATGCGGCTGCAATGGCGCTTCGGGAATGTACGGGTCTGGATGTACAGATCAAATGGCCCAATGATCTGGTTATCAACGGGAAAAAAATCTGCGGAATCCTGACGGAAATGAGCACAGAGATTGATTATATCAATTATGTTGTCATTGGAATCGGAATCAATACCAATATTGAACAATTTCCGGAAGAACTAAAGCAGACTGCCACATCACTTCGGATTGAAGCAGGACGCAGTATCAGGCGCAGTCCACTCATTGCAGCAATTATGCGGTGGTTTGAAAAAGCATATGCCGAATTCATGAAAACGGAAGATCTTTCGGGAATCCAAAAAGCATACAATGAATTGCTTGTGAATTGCGGACGTGAGGTCCGGGTTCTGGAGCCAAAGGGAGAATGGCAGGCAGAAGCTCTTGGAATCAATGACGGTGGTGAGCTGCTTGTAAGAAAAGTGGATGGAAGTGAAACAGCGGTCTATGCGGGAGAAGTTTCCGTGCGCGGTATTTACGGATATGTTTAGTCATATAAGAAAGGAAACTGAAAATGGAAGAAGAAATTGTGCTTTGTGCGGCGAACTCTTATGAGCAGAAATACTATCTGAATCCCGAGTTTGAAATGCTGCCTGAAAGTATCAAGCAGGAATTGAATATTATGTGTGTACTCTACACAGAAGATGTAGGCGGGATCTTGATGGTTTTCTATGATGAGGATGGAAATCTGGAGTTTCGGGTAGATCACGAGGAGAATGATTTTTCGTTTGATGAGATCGGCAGTGTTTTGAAGATCAAACAGCTGCAGCAGACAAAACAGGAGCTGTTCGAGTCACTGGAATTGTTTTATAAGGTGTTTTATCTGGGAGAAGAGGTTGATCTGGAAGAAGAGTAGAGTACAGATCCTGAGAAAAGAAACGAGAGAAAGAGTTAGAGTGTGAAAATGAAACAGTTGAAAATAGGAAATGTTTTACTGGAAAATTCTTATGTACTCGGACCTATGGCAGGCGTAACAGACCTGCCTTTTCGCTTGCTTTGCAAAGAGCAGGGAGCGGGTCTTCTGTGTATGGAGATGGTCAGTGCGAAAGGTATTTTCTATAATAATAAGAATACGGAAAGTCTGCTTCAGATCCATCCCGAGGAAGTGCCGGTATCGCTGCAGTTTTTTGGTTCAGATCCGAAGATCGTCAGCGAGATGGCGAAACGGGTCGAGGAACGTCCGTTTTCCATTCTGGATATCAACATGGGATGTCCGGTGCCAAAGGTCGTGCGAAACGGAGAAGGGTCTGCACTGATGAAGAATCCGAAGCTGGTATACGAACTGGTCAGTGCGACGGTAAAAGCAATCAAAAAGCCGGTTACCGTTAAGATCCGGAAAGGGTTCGATGATGAACATATCAATGCGGTGGAAATCGCGAAGATCATTGAAGAAGCAGGTGCGGCAGCAGTAGCTGTACACGGAAGAACAAGAGAACAGTATTATTCCGGAAAAGCGGACTGGGAGATCATCCGTCAGGTAAAAGAGGCAGTTTCCATCCCGGTGATCGGAAACGGAGATGTGACTTCCGGGGAAAAAGCAATCGCCATGCGTGAGCAGACAGGGTGTGACGGGGTGATGATTGCCAGAGGTGCTCAGGGGAATCCGTGGATCTTTTCGGAGCTTTTAGAATACGAAAGAACAGGACGGCTTCCTGACAGACCGGATGTGGAAGAAATCAAACAGACAATGCTTCGGCATGCCAGACTCCAGATCGAGTATAAAGGTGATTTTACAGGAATCCGGGAGATGCGCAAACATGTGGCATGGTATACAAAAGGACTGCATGGGGCAGCCCGTCTGCGGGATCGGATCAATCAGGTTGAGAGCTATGCAGAACTGGAAAATCTCTTGACATCGTTATAACGATTGAGTATAATATTGAAATTGTGAAATATACTTGAATTAGAGATATGGACAGGCAGAAATGTCCTGTAAATACAGGAAAAAGCCGAAGATAAAGTTTTAAATAAAAGAGCAAGATCAGGAAAGAAAGGAAGCAGACAGGTATGGCAGAGGCAAAGAAGAGATTACTTACTTATGCAGGATTGAAAGCGCTGGAGGATGAACTGGAAAATCTGAAAGTTGTAAAACGTAAAGAAGTGGCAGGAAAGATCAAAGAAGCCAGAGAGCAGGGAGACCTTTCAGAGAACGCAGAATACGATGCGGCAAAAGATGAGCAGAGAGATATCGAAGCCCGTATCGAAGAGCTGGAAGGCATTTTGAAAAACGCAGAAGTTGTAGTAGAGGATGAAGTTGATTTAGACAAGATCAATGTAGGATGTAAAGTAAAAGTATTTGACATCACATTTGACGAAGAGATGGAGTTCAACATTGTAGGTTCTACAGAGGCGAACAGCCTGGAAGGAAAGATTTCCAATGAGTCGCCGGTTGGTCAGGCTCTGATGGGTAAAAAAGTCGGAGAGACTGTAGATGTAGAAACACAGGCAGGAGTGATTCAGTACAAAGTACTTGATATCAGCCGTTCTATGTAGTAGAAACCAGACCCCTTTATTACAAGGGGTCTTAATTCGCATTTAGGGAACACATAAAAGTGTACCGGATGCCCGAAAAAGGAAGGAGAAAATATCGTGTCCGAACAGCAGAAAAAAGCACAGCAGGAACCAGATTTAAATCAGTTGAGAAAAGTTCGTCGCGAAAAACTGGCGGATTTACAGGCAAACGGAAAAGATCCGTTTGTGATCACAAAATATGACCAGACACATCACAGTCTGGAGATCAAAGAGAATTTTGAAGAGCTTGCAGGAAAAGAAGTTTCTATCGCAGGACGTATGATGTCCAAACGTGTGATGGGAAAAGCATCTTTCTGCAATGTACAGGATTTGCAGGGAAATATTCAGTCTTACGTTGCAAGAGACAGCATCGGAGAAGAAGCTTACAAAGAGTTTAAGAAGATGGATGTCGGCGATGTGATCGGAATCACAGGAGAAGTGTTTGAGACAAAGACAGGAGAAAAATCCATCCACGCTTCTTCCGTGACATTGCTCTCCAAGAGTCTTCAGATTCTGCCGGAGAAGTTCCACGGACTGACAAATACAGATATCCGCTACCGTCAGAGATACGTGGATCTGATCATGAATCCGGATGTAAAACAGACATTTATCAATCGTTCTAAGATCTTAAGTGCGATCAGAAGATATCTGGACGGACAGGGATTCCTGGAAGTAGAGACACCGATGCTCGTATCCAATGCCGGAGGTGCTGCTGCAAGACCGTTCGAAACACACTTCAACGCACTGGATGAAGATTTCAAACTCCGCATCTCTCTTGAGCTGTACTTGAAGAGACTGATTGTCGGAGGAATGGAGCGCGTATACGAGATCGGACGTGTATTCCGTAACGAAGGTCTTGACACAAGACACAATCCGGAATTTACATTGATGGAGTTGTACCAGGCGTATACAGACTATAACGGAATGATGGATCTGACAGAGAATCTGTACCGTCATGTTGCACAGGAAGTACTTGGAACAACTGTGATCGAGTACAACGGTGTGCAGATGGATTTAGGAAAGCCGTTTGAGAGAATCACAATGGTAGATGCAGTGAAAAAATATGCAGGTGTGGACTGGAACGAAGTGGAGACACTGGAACAGGCAAGAGCACTTGCAAAAGAGCATCATGTAGAGTTTGAAGAGCGTCACAAAAAAGGAGATATCCTTGCACTCTTCTTCGAAGAATTTGCAGAGGAGCACCTGATCCAGCCTACATTTGTAATGGATCATCCGATCGAGATTTCTCCGCTGACAAAGAAAAAACCGGAGAATCCGGAATATACAGAGCGTTTCGAGTTCTTTATGAACGGATGGGAGATGGCGAACGCATACTCTGAGCTGAACGATCCGATCGATCAGAGAGAACGTTTCAAAGCACAGGAAGAGCTGCTTGCACAGGGAGACGATGAAGCGAATACAACAGACGAAGACTTCCTGAACGCGCTGGAGATCGGTATGCCTCCTACAGGCGGTATCGGATTCGGAATCGACAGAATGTGTATGCTGTTGACAAACAGTGCAGCGATCAGAGATGTGCTGCTGTTCCCGACAATGAAGTCCTTAGACAAATAAAGCCCGTAAAATCAAGGGTTTGCGGATCTGAACGTTTGTTTTGACATCAATTTTATCTATTTTGGTGGATTTATATGGACCAAAATGGCGAATTTCTTAATTGTTTAAAAAAAAGAGGAAAAGGTTAATTTCTCTAAAAGAGCTTATTCAATATTTGAATGAGTTCTTTTTTTTCTTGTTATAATCCCCAAAAACTAGTTGTTATGGTTCAAAAAAACGAATTTAGGAGGAAGTCAAAATGAATAAATTTACAGCGTTAGGAGCAAGTGAGGTTACGAAAAACATAATTTTTCAAGGAGAGATGCATAAGAAATTTTTTCTGCTTTATTTACCGGAATGTAGAAACGAAGATGTGTATCATCAGGCATTGATCTATTGTCTTGGAATCAGTCGAGATACACGAGAACATGTGGAAGAAATTTATGATTTTGAAACAGGATGCGTCAAAACAGAATGCATGAGTGCCGGATGGCAGACAAGTGGGAGTCTGAAAATCATTCGGATGGCATTTAATCTTTACTGCAATGGCACACCGACTGTATATGAAAAGGAAGGTGTAGAAGGTAAATTAAAAGAGTGTGAGCATTATACGGTAGAGGATCTGTTTTGTTGTGAGTATGCGCCATATTTCTGGCAGGCGATTCAACTTCGTTATCCAGAGTATTGCGGAATGTGAGGTGAAACATGTTAAAAATCAGATTACAGGGAACTACCAATGATATTAAGTGGTTCAAAAAAATATTGGAGAGAGACAAAAGGATTGCTCTTTTGGAAATTTCACAACCATTTCCGAATAAGGGAACGAAAAAATATTTTCGTGTGTATGCAGAGGTAGAAAGAGGAACGAAATAAGCGGAGGGAAAGTTATGTGTAAAGTAATCGCAGTAGCAAGCCAAAAAGGCGGAGTCGGAAAGACAACAACCTGCATCAATCTTGGTGCAGCATTAGCAAAAGCAGGAAACAAAGTGTTGCTTGTGGATAATGATCCACAAGGGCACTTGACCATAGGATTGGGATTTTCCAAAAAGCAGAGAGTGACACTGAAAACAGTTCTGGAAAATCAGATAGAGGAACTGGAACATCCATTAAAAGGTGCGATTCTGAACTATGGTGAAAATCTGGACATCATACCGGCCAATAAAACGTTAGGAATGATGGGGATTTATCTGTCAACGGTAGAAGAAGGGGAACTGGTACTTGGTCAGGCATTAGAAGAAGTCAAAGGAAAATATACGTATATTTTAATTGACTGTGGTCCGTCACTGGGGGCATTGTCAATCAATGCATTGGTAGCTAGTGACAGTGTTTTGATTCCAGTGGAATTGGATAAGTTTGCTACAGATGGATTGGAAGAGTTGTTGCGGACCGTGCGCGTGGTAAAGAAGAAGTATAATCCGCAGTTGGAGATAGAAGGAATCCTTTACAATAAAGTAGAAAGTCGGTTGAACAATACCAAAATTTACCAAAAAGCAATCGAGACAGCATACGGGGAGCATGTGTATATTTTTAAATCTTATGTTCCTAAAACAGTACGGATTAAAGAAGCTCCGAATTTTGGCCTCAGTGTTTTGGAATATGAACCAAAAAGCGAAAGTGTCCGGCAGTACCTGTCCCTGATGGAGGAGGTGGCAAGTCATGAATAAAAGAAAAGCAGTCATTTCTCTTGCCGGGTATGAGGACATTTTTGAGGATTCTATGGAAAACGGGGAAAGGGAAGAAGTTGTCAGACTCCCCATCAGTCAGTTTCATATGTTTCGGAACCATCCTTTTCGTGTGGTGGACGATGAAAAAATGGAGGAAACGGTAAAGAGGGTTAAGCAATATGGTATTCTGATCCCGGGAATTGTTCGTCCGCTTAATACGGGAGGATATGAAGTGATCGCAGGGCATCGTAGATGGAGGGCCTGTGAATTGGCAGGATTGAAAGAAATGCCAGTGCTTGTCCGGAACATGACAGATGAAGAAGCTACGGTGATTATGGTTGATACTAACATCCAAAGAGAAGATATTTTGCCAAGTGAGAAAGCAAAGGCATATAAGATGAAATATGAAGCCATGAAGCATCAGGGAAGCAAAGGGGAAAAGTTTACGGCGGTAGGAGAAGCTGCTGGTGAAAGTGGAAGAACTGTGCAGAGATATATCCGGTTGACAGAATTGATTGCAGAACTCTTAGATGCTGTGGATCACAAAGTGATTTCTATGAAAGTTGGAGAAAAACTATCCTATTTATCCGTGGAAGAACAAGGCTGGGTATGGGATTGTGTGAAAACGTCATCTGTACAGATTCAGGACAGACAAGCAGAATGTTTGAAAGCGCAGAGCAAACAGGGATTGCTGTATCCGGCCATGGTTCAGGATATCCTGATGAAGAAAACAAGGAGCCGGGGACAGGTGACGATTCCAGAAAAAAGGATTGCAGATTATTTTCCGGCAACTTACAACAAACAGCAGATCGAGGAAGTGATTTATCTGTTATTGGAACAGTGGAAAAAACGACAGGAAGGAGTTTAGAGGATGGCATATCAGGAAAGCGAGATGGAGTGGGAAGAATTTTGGGAATGGATTCACAATCTGGAAGACGGAAAAGTATTGGAGGTAACATTTGAAGCCGAATCATCATTTGGATTTTGTAAGGATTAAATTAATTACCGAGAAAAGATTATACAGTGAGGAAGAATTGACGTCATCACAGAAAGTAGTTCAATTTATTTCCAAAGAATTAGCAGAATGTGACAGAGAAGTACTTTGTATTTTGAATTGTAATGCAAAATGTCAGGTGATCAACATGAACGTTGTCAGTATGGGATCATTAACAGAAACACTGGTAACAGGACGAGAACTTTTTAAAAGTGCGATTCTTTCTAACGCAAGAGGGGTGATCTTAATCCATAATCATCCGTCAGGAAATTTCACGCCAAGTAAGGAGGATTTCCTGGTTACAACTAAAATGTGTATCGGAGGGGATATTTTGGGAATTGATGTGTGGGATCATATTATCATTGCAGGAGGAAGTGGAAAACGTTATTCTATGGCAGAACAGGGAAAAATGCAGGAGTTCAGGAACAGATGGAAAGAGGCGAGGGAGTTTGTGGCAGATCCGCTGTTTCAGCCACCAGCGAAGGAACAACGTTTTGGGAAACACTTGTAAAAGATATCGTAGAAATGGTTTTGTAGAAATGCTTGAATCGTTGCTGATGTTTGGCTAAAATAGTTGTAGTATGAGAGAAAATTAGGAGAAGTGCTATGACATATTATGTAACTGGGTATTATCAAGGAAAATCAATTCTGAAACGGGAAGACCATCTCTTTTTTCTGAAATGTGAAGAAGCCGAAGCACCTACAGGGACAATGGTAGAAGTTGATGCAGCAAAACCAGTATCAGAACTTTCAGAGAAGGAACAACTGGAAATTTTTCAGATTTATACGAGGTAAAGCGGAATGGAGCGAATCAATGGAAACAAAGAAAGATATGGAAAGACGGAGTTCGAGCGGACGTAAGGTAACCTAAAGTAATCTAGAATGCATCTTGCAGAGGTGTTATACTAAAATCAGAGAGTATGGAAAGAGAAAAAAAGGAATGAAAGAGATTTTGAAAAAATACAAACGACAAGTTCAGATTGCTGGTGGTATTTGTCTGATCGCAGTATTGGGAATCGGCGGATATGTAGCAGCGAATCAGGATACAGCTGTGCAGACACAGACAGAGATGAAAAAGGAGACGAAGTCCTCTGATCAGAAGATCGCAAAAAATGATACAAAGGATGCAGCACTTGAAAAGAAAACAGATACGAAAAAGGAGACTGTAAAAAAGGAAGACACAAAGTCTGATAAAGCAGTGGAACAAAAGGAGACGACAGCGAAAAAGTCGGAAAGTGCTGACAATAAATCCACAGAAAAAACAAATAAAAAAGAAGAGACAAAAACGGAGAAAGAATCGGAGAAAACGGATTCCAAACCATCGAATCAATCAGAGTCGAAACCGGAACAAAAGCCAGAATCAAAACCGGAGCAGAAGCCGAGCCAACCAGAATCGAAACCAGAAAAACCACAGCATACGCATACTTGGCAGGAAAAGACTCATACTGTCAACCATTCGGAAGTAGGACATAATGAGCAGTATGTGGTGAAAGAAGCCTGGACAGAGACAGTCACAGAAGATGTCTATGATCCGTGGGAGTGCTGCAACGTCTGCGGAGCGGACTGTACAGCGGATCCATCAGGTCACATGAAACAACACGCCTTAGCAGGAGAAGGAGGAGGACGCCATACAGAGTATTACAAAACAGTGACGAGAACGGTGGAACATCCGGCAGAGTACGGAACACGTTATGTAGTCGATACTCCGGCCTGGACAGAAACCGTTAGTGATGGATTTTTCTGTATTGGATGCGGGGCAAAGAAATAACAGGAGTACATATGACAGATACGACAAAAGTAGTTGGAAACAGAGAACGCCTGCCATGACAGAAGAGGAACAGCAAGCCTATCTGGAAGAGCAGTGGAGGGAATAAAATATCTGTGAAAAGAAGAACATTCAATCGAGTGTTCTTTTTTTGTACCCATTTTGAAAGGAGGGAGCAAGTGATGAGACGATATGGAAACAGAATCCGGATTGCGGATTCTTCCTAAATGATAGGAAGTATCAAAAAGAAAATGAAAGAAGGAGGAAAAATCGCATGAAAAAATGGAAACGGATTCTATCAACTGCATTATCAGTTCTATTACTATCGGGGAATATATCCGTTTGTGCGGCAGAAAGTCCATCTGCAGAACGAACCTATACAGACCGAAGTGAAGTCATTGGAACTGCTGTGGTAGTAGGAGACGAGGATTCTGCAGGTGAAAGTTCTTTGTTTTCCAGACCGGGAACAATCGCAACAATTACCCCGGGAAAGAATCATTCTTATGGCAGTTGGGGAACGTGTGAATTTAATGTAAAGACAGAGACAGGAAACCATCTTGGCTTCTGTGCGGAACCAAACTCGGGTACTCCATCTGGAAATTTTAGTGTTTCGATTTTGGATGATTCTCAGGAGAAGAACGCCAATATCAAGGCTGCAGTTTTATGCTATGTGATTCCGGAGCTTTATGAAGGATTGGGGAAAAATATTTATAACGCAAAAGATAACAATACGTATGCCTATTGCCACGCATTGATTGGATACCTTTATAACGGGAGTTTAACAGGGTTGTCATCAAGTATGGCAGATGGGGTGAGAATGATGTATTCCACAATCAATACTCACCGTCAGACGAATCAAACGCTGATCTCTTATATGCAGCGGTATCAAGTTTATGTAGCGTATAACGATCAGCAGGATATTGTGTGGGTCGAAGAGCAGCAAAAGGGAAGTATGAATCTGAAAAAAGAGTCAGCCAATCCAGAAATGACCAATGAAAACAGCTGTTACAGCCTGGAAGGGACAGTTTACGGAGTCTATAAAGAGCAATCCTGCAATACGAAGATTGCAGACCTGACCACAGATGCACAGGGAAATTCTAATACCATAGAAGTGGATGCTGGTACCTATTACGTCAAAGAAACGAAAGCTCCGAAAGGGTTCGTTTTGGATAAAAAAGTACATCCGGTTACCGTGACAGCTGGAAAGACCGCAGTGCTGAAAGTAAAAGATCTTCCACAATTAGACCCGGTGGGAGTGTTACTTGGAAAAATTGACAAGGAAACCAATCAGAACAAACCACAGGGAAGCGCCTCATTGGAAGGTGCAGAGTTTACCGTGAAATATTATCAGACACTTTCGGGTAGTGATCCAGGAGAGGCAGGACAGTCGCCTGAGCGCACTTGGGTGTTCCGAACAGATCAGGATGGATTTTGTGAATATAATACACAATATCTAGTTTCAGGAGATGAGTTGTACCTAGCACCTTCCGGTGTTCCATCGTTGCCTTTAGGTACTATATCCATTCAGGAAACAAAAGCACCAGAGGGCTATCTACTGAATTCAGAAATTTATGTGATTAAGATTACAAGCACAAATGATGGCAGCGAGTTTGTTTATACTTATAATCAACCCAAAATTCCGGAAACCCTACTGACATTGGATATCGTGAAAGTTTTAAAAGGCAAAGATGCGCCGATTTCAGGGGTGGTCTTCCTTCACACAGATTCCAAAGGCAACCAAGAGGAAGTGACAACGGATGAAAAGGGACAGGCAGTACTGAAAGGTCTGACCCGTGGCACCCATACCATTCAGGAAAAAAGCGTACCGGATGGGTATACCAAAAATCCAGGGGTTTTAAAGTTTTCGGTGGACGAAAATAATAAGATCACGTTGTTGGAAAATACGGCAACGGACAAAACTGGAACCATGAAATTTACGGTTCGTGAGGATGGAACGGCACAGCTTCACGTAGAGGATGTATTAGCACCGTATCAGCTGATTGTCCACAAGGTGAATGACCATGCAAAAGTACTGGAAGGAGCAGAGTTTACCCTGTATGCAGACAAAGACTGTAAACAGGAATTGCAGAAAGCCACCAGTGGAACAGACGGGATCCTGCGGTTTGAAGATCTGGAAGTGGATAAAAAATATTATCTGAAGGAGACCAAAGCACCGGATGGATATCAGATTCCGGTGAATGCAGATGGTTCAGATATCGTGTATGAGATCTACACCAAGAGTGATCCGCAAAAAGATCTCTTTGAATATTATGTGAATGGGAAGAAATATACAGATGCAACTGGAGACTTTGCAATCACGGGAACCAAAGCTGACCGGGAAGTAAATCTGAAAGTGGTCAATCCAGTGGGGATGAAGATGCCGGAGACCGGAAGTCCATGGACAGTGGGGATCCTTCTGACAGGACTTGGATTGATCGTGGCAGGATATGTGATGATGATAAGAAAGGGGAAACAAGAAGATGAAGAGAAGTAAAGTGTGGATGTTAGCAAGTATCTTAGCATTGGGTGGAATGAGTGTGAGTACGATCGGTACTCCGCTGTTGACGGTACAGGCTGCAGAAGAAGCAACCGTGGCAGCAAAGGAATATCACACCCAGGGCGGAATCGCCAACATGGGAAGTAGTACTGCCAATATCACCATCAAAGGGAATGAAGGACAGACCCTGGTAGGAAAGAAATTCCATGTGTACAAGCTGTTCCTGGCACAGAATGCACAGGGCATGGAATCCATCAATTATACCTTCAATCCAACCTATGAACAGGCATTAAAGAACGTGGCAGCAAAGGCACTGTCTGTTCCCGTGGATGATGTGACAGAATATATGGTAATCGATTACATTCAGTCTCTGAACTCCTACAAGGTGGAAGGAGCACAGACAGAACAGGAACTGGAAGGGCGTTACAGTAAGTTCCGTTACTTTGTAGAAGATCTGCGAAATGAAATCGAAAAACAGGGCGTACAGTCTGATGTCTACGCACCTACTATGGGGCGTTTACTGTTCTTTAGCTTTTTTCAATAAAAGCTAGAATTCGTTCTAATGTATCATTTCCCCCAATCCATATATCTGGTTCGAATCCCCTACCTTCTTCAATATCGTTTATCGATATTGTATCTCCATAAGTAGCTGTTAGTTTTGAATAGGGTAACGTACAGCGTATGCTTTGTTTTGAAAGTGTACAACCAGATGTATTTGTTCCAACAAAAACAACATTTTTTAAGGTATCTAATGATTCAACAAACCACTCAGCAGAAGAAGCTACATTTTTATCAATTAGAACAAATATTTTAGTAGTGTTTGGCAGTACTACTTTTTTTTCTTTGGTGATATACCATTTATTTTTAGTCTGGGTTGCAATGTCAGATTCAATTTCATATAAGTTTTTAAAATATGGAGTTAAATTTTCGTAATCAATTATCTTAAGAGCTTTTTTAGTTACATAATTATTTATTAAATTGGCTAAACGAATATCTATATGATTTGTTTTAGGCATTTGGCCAGTAAAACTTTCAAACCATGTTGCTGGAATAGTGGTTTGTCCGCCCGAATTTCCTCTTAAATCTAAAATGATCAAATCTTTACCTTTTGCATATTTAGCAGATTCCTGATAAGCTGTAAGATTATTTGTGCTAATAAAGGATCGCATTGAAAAAATAGGAATATTATTAATTTTTTTACTACTATATGCTTTGGAAAGTTGTATTTCATTGTATATTTTCCCGGTACTTTTTTCTAATTTAACATGGATTTCTTTAGAGTCTCTTCCAGAATTAAGTTTCAGGGTAACCGCTGTGTAAGGATGCGTAGACAATATTCCTATATAATTACAGCGCGAGCCTGATTCATCTAAAGATGGTTTAATATATTGTTCTACATTGGGATCACCTTCGATAGATTCTATATACCATTTTTGGGTGTTTACATATAGATAAAATCCTCTGGAATCTTGTTGAATCGTAAATGTTTGATTATAATAATAGTCCTCATGGTTTAACACAGGTGTGTTATTTATTAAAAAATGGTTATCTTTAATAAAATATAAATTTTTTATTAGTATTTGTTGCAATGTAAAAATTGATAGTTTTTCAGGATATGCATTGATTTGATTTAAAATATTGTTTTTTGCAGTTTCCCATTTCTCTTCATTTCCAAAATATAAATATCCGGCATAAGAATACTTTAGTACTTCAAAAAGCAAGGTGACGTCAGAAATTGCTTCTTTTATTTCAATAGTTTTTTCTTGTAAATTATAAGAGTCTGATTCCAAAAGTGCAGGTTCTAGGCAGTTTAACTGGTTTTCTGGAATTCCTAGATCAGAGGGAGAATATTTCATCAGATATTGACGATAGTCTTCACTATTAGTTGGTGATACTTCTATTCTTTTTATATTAGCATTGATAAATAGTGTGTTAAGCTCTGAAACATTGCTGAATCTATATAAAATAAATAAAAAAAGAAATGTTAAAAGTGTTGAAAAGAGTTTTTGTTTGTTGAATTTCACTATTTTTCCCTCCATATATTTACTAAAGACATACAATATGTTAAAATATAGACAAAAGTTACTAATAATATAACACAATAACAGGAGAATATAAATGAAAGAATCTAAATTTAATGTATTTTATGAAGCGAAATCTAATTCTCAAAAAATTTTGGCATATAATTCTAGGTCAAATGCTTTGGCAACTATAAATCTAGATGATTTTTATAAATTTAAGTCGTGCGCTTCATCTGGTAATTATGACAATTTGGATAAAACATTTAAGAAAGACTTAGAAGCTGGATATTTTATCATTGAAGATTCTGTAGATGAATTGGATATATTACGATATGAGCAGCAATCTGCCCGGCATAATAGCCAACATTTAGCATTAACAATTGCGCCTACTTTAGGCTGTAATTTTGATTGTATATATTGTTATGAGAAAGAACATGGGGATTTTCATGTAATGAGTCATGAAATTCAAGAAGCTATATTGGATTTTATATCTCAGAATGCTTCAACAATAAATCAATTATCAATAACATGGTATGGTGGTGAACCACTTTTGTCATTTGATTTGATAAAAGATTTTTCTAAAAAAGTAATAAATCTATGTCAAGAGTACAATATTGCATATTCTGCGGTTATTGTTACTAATGGGTATTTATTGACTGAAAAAATTTCCAAAGAATTTAAAGAACTTAATATTGTAGGTGTACAAATCACGTTAGATGGTCCTGAAGATATTCATGATACAAGAAGACCTTTACAAGGTGGACAAGGAACTTTTACAAAAATCATAGAGAATTTGAAAAAATGTATAGAATATTTGCCAAATACATCCTTAAGAATTAATGTTGATCAAGCTAATAAAGATAGAATTTATGAAGTTATGGATATTTTAAAGGATAATGGATTAACAAAAGTATTTCCTTATTTAGGTTATGTAGAACCTACAAATGAGCAATATGAAAAAGAACAATGTCTAACTGTAAATGATTTTGCAAAATTAGAATACAATTTTGAAAATAGTATAGGTGATGAATATTCAAACAATAAATATCCTAGGTTAGTTTCAAATAATTGTTGTGCAGACAGTAGAAATGCATTTGTCATAGATCCTTATGGTAACTTATATAAATGTTGGTCTGATATAGGACTAGAAGAGTATTGTTTGGGTAATGTTTTAAGTGGAATTGATAATAAATCCAGAATATATGAGTATGCACTTTATGATCCTACGATGGATCAGCAGTGTAAAGAGTGTAATATTTTGCCTATATGTATGGGGGGATGTCCAAGGAGAAGAATTGATAATATTGATAATAGATGCTCTGTTTACAAATACGCTTTAGAATCCTACTTACAGACCATATTTAATAATTCAATACAATAATTAAATCGAAAGAGTTAATTATAAAAAAATTTTAAGGAAAGGAGAACAGATATGGAATATTTAGTAAATCCGACCACCCCACAAGATAAGAGAGACTGCTGCCTTTTGGGAAATAAAATTGAGTGCATAGCTAATGCTTGTGCACAATGTCGAGATCTTTGTGGAATAAAATGTACAGAATTGTGTGGTGGACAGTTTTGTGCACCTGCCAGAATGGATCCTATGTCTGGCAAATAGAAATTAAAAAAGATAGGGATATTTCCCTATCTTTTTAATAGTAAGGGAAAATATATGATAAAATATATAAAAACATATTTTTTAAAATATAAAAAGCATATTATAAGTTTATCAATTTTAATAACTATATCAGGCATAATCTCATTGTTTATGCCTACATTTGTTGGAAAATTTATTGATTTGTTAGTTTATCAAAATGATATGTATTTGGTAAAAGTAAATATATGTATATTTGTCATATTATCGTTGGTAAATATAATAAATTCGTATTTAACAAGTATAACTATTGCAAAAGTTCAGACAAAATTAAGTTTTAGTATTAATTTTGACATAATTGAACATTTGAAAAGAATTTCCTATTTGAAGGTTATTTCATATGATCCAGTGTATCTTAATCGGAGAATCAATACAGATTCTAATATACTAATTACTTTTTTTTTAAACAATTATCTGAATATATTTTTTAACTTTGCTTCCTTAATGATTTCGATTTGTATTTTATACAATATAGATAAAATAATAACAGGGATATTACTATTTTTTATTCCTATATACATTTTATCGTATATTTTATTAAAAAATCAGTTTTATAAATTAAATTTAAAATGTAAAAACTCACAAGATTTATTTTTTTCAAAATTGACAGAACAGATTACAAATATTAAGGCTATAAAAATAGACGCATCTTTTGAATTTTATAAAAAAAATGCAAAAGATTCTTTTGATAAGATGTTTAAGGATTTGATATCATTTTCAAAAATATCTTATTTTACATCTGGATTAGACCGCTTACTTTCAACTATTGCAAGTGCATCTATTTTTTTGGTAGGTGGGATAAAAGTTATTAAAGGTGATTGCTCTATAGGGGAATTTACAATAATAATTACGTATTTCAATATAATTATAGGAGCGATTTCTTACTATTTGAATATAGGAAAATCCTTCCAAGACTGTAAAAGTTCTTTTGTAAGAATACAAGAACTTTTAAATATTCCAGAGGAAAAAAATGGGCATAAGCTTATAGATAGTGTTGAAAAAATTGATTTGCAGAGAATATCTTTTCAATATGATGGACATTTTATATTCACTGATTTTGTGTATACTTTTAAAAAGGGATATATTTATTGCATTAAAGGGCATAATGGTACGGGAAAAAGCACCCTATTAAATATTATAATTGGATTGATAAAAGAACTTGACTCAGGAAATGTGTATTACAATGATATAGAAATTTCTCAATTAGAGATATATAAAGTTAGACGGAAGTTATTTTCAATAGTTCCTCAAGACTATATGTTAAATGATGTCGAATTGGAAGAGTTTTTAAAATATATTAATAAGCAACAAGTTGACTTTAATAATACAGCCAATTCAGTTGGTGATAAGAATAATATAAATAAATTACTTGAAAAAATTAGGATGATTCCTGCTAAAGATGGAAAGAATATTTATTCTGGTGGAGAGAACCAAAAATTGTGTATTGTTAAAGCTTTATTGAAAAATTCTGATGTTTTAATAATGGATGAACCTACATCATCGTTAGATATAGCTAGTACAAATATATTAAAGGAAATTCTATTCAATCAAAAGAAAGAAAAAATAATTATATTAATATCTCATGACAAATATTTAGAGGAAATTTGTGATCAAATTATAGATTTAGATAGTATGAAAGTAAACGCAGAATAGGCAGTATTTGTTCAAAATTATGATATGTAGATAATATGAAATCACTTCATATTAAGCGCTTAATTTTCAGCTGTTGGTGAAAATTAAGCGCTTCGCAATTCCTGTTAATCATCCGTTGCGTTTCTACAGATTTCAAGAAAATCTGGCTTAGCTCGTTCTTTTAATTTAGCTGTAAAGTTTTCATTTAGGAATTCGACATATGAAAAGGATCTGCCAAGCAATTTTTCGATATATTGTTGGGTATATTTTCTATCGTCCTCTTCTAACATTACAGTTCCTGTATATACTTCTAATACTGCAGCTTCTCTCTTTGTCATTGAAAAAATTTCCTCCCTTTAAATAGTGTCTGTTAGTTAGTGTCTGCTGATTAAGCAGCTATCTGTAACTTCCAACTCTTACATCTGTTCCGGTCAAGTGTATGCAGTACTATTTTGGGTTGCTATAGTACATATATGAAATTTATTATGAAAGGCAGATTTTATAATATTTGCAAGGTGTTTTTTTAGCACGCTTTTTGCCATAAACCCATATCCGATCTTCAGCAGACAGTTTTTTGATTGACTGAGTGATAATGAACGCCTATTATCCCATGTGGTTGAGAACACGGTTATCTTTAGAAGCAAGTTCTACACCACTACAAGAAACAAACTTTTCGCAATCAAACTGCTGGAGAATCTTATTTTCTAAAGATTTTAAAGATTTGTATCCGTTCTGATTTCCCGGGAAAAGAGAAAATGCCAGAGGAATTCCGTTACCATCTGTGAAAACTCCCATTTGAAGGATATTCTTTACTATTTCCGTATTTTTTTGTCGCAATCCTCCTGCTAAATTTCGAAGTGGTTTGTACAGTTATAATAAAGAATGCTCCATTCTGTTTCTAAGAAAGAAACTGTTTTTATAAACTTACGATTGAATAAGATCTATTTCTATGGCAAGAACAGAAAGAGCCTGATATACATCATGAGATTTATAAGTTGGCGGCTGTTGATTTTTCTGCTGATAGAATCCATCTTAAGTCCATAATAAATGGATTGGAGAAAAAGATATCATCAGAAAAAAGTGTTTGCTTGTGGTAATCCATGAGTCTGTTAGAGGGAGATATAATCATGACAGTGGTACCATCTTTTTCACTTTTGTATTTCAAAGTTTCAAGACAAGCCTGCTCGTTTGCCCATGCTATAATGTTGTTGACCTCATAAATTATCAAAATACTGATTTACTTGCCTGTCTCTGAATT